>ERZ1673740.28-NODE-28-length-226457-cov-7.372400_pt1 | contig 226457 bp, 221 predicted proteins | sample MGYA00580221_ERZ1673740 | MGnify/ENA primary metagenome ERZ1673740 (study PRJEB41218, sample SAMN15661786) | gut metagenome | host: Homo sapiens | place: Canada: London | collected 2015-08-20/2019-03-30 | study: EMG produced TPA metagenomics assembly of...
ATGTCTCCTGGCTCTAATGACCTAAAAAAGTAGTAATTTTCTTCATCACTTATTATATTGAATTTTTCTATATCAAACATTTCTTCCATAGTGTTTTCCTCTCATTTTCTCTTTCGATTTCTCGACTTTTTACTTCTTTTATTTTAGCATATTGATTATTTTTTTTGAAGTGTTTTGGGATAAAAAAATAGTAAGACGTTTAAATCTTACCATTTTATTTTGGCTCTATAAGAAATGAAAAAATACATAAATTTTAATCTCCCAAGCAGATTCCAATATCTCTTGCAGTCTTAACCAAATCATGATCCATAGTAACTTTTCTAATATTACTTTCTGCAGTATTACCAGAAACTGCACCAATTTTTGTATTATTTCCAACTACATCTTCTAATGAAACAGAATCCAATTTTCCATTTTTTATAACTGTTAATACACCAAATTTTCCTTCAAGAGCAAGTTCCATTGCTTTTGCACCATATTTTGTTGAAAGAACTCTATCAAATGCTGTTGGAGTACCACCTCTTTGTACATATCCTAATGTTGTTGTTCTTGCTTCTAAACCTGTTAATTCTTCTAATTGTTTTGCAACAACTTGTCCAACACCACCTAATTTATTGTTATCAACTCCTGCACCATTATCTCTTACATTTTGAACTGTTATTGTTCCACCTTGTGGTATTGCACCTTCTGCAACAACAACAATACTAAAATTCTTTCCTTCTTCTCTTCTTTCATTTATCTTTTCAACTGCTTTGTTTATATCATATGGAATTTCTGGTATTAATGCAACATCTGCACCACCAGCAATTGCTGATTCTAATGCTATCCAACCAGCATATCTTCCCATAACTTCTAATACCATTATTCTATGATGTGTTTCACCTGTTGTATGAAGTCTATCTAATGCCTCTGCAGCAACTGAAACTGCCGTATTATATCCAAATGTTATTTCAGTACAAGCAACATCATTATCTATTGTTTTTGGAACTCCAATTACATTTATTCCTTTTGTAGAAAAATCTCTTGCTGATTTTTGTGTTCCATCTCCTCCAAGTGTAAATAAACAATCAAATCCATCTTTTTTGATATTTTCTACACATACATCTGATAAATCTTTATAAACAGTTTCTCCGTTTTCTTCAACTTTGTAATGAAATACATTTGCATTTGTTGATGATCCAATTATTGAACCACCTTTTTGTAATATTCCTGATGCATGTTCATCATTTGCTGTACTTAATTTTTCATAATTATTTTTTAATAAACCATTATATCCATCTATAAATCCATAACAATCTATACCATTGTTTTCAGCAGTTTTTACAATTGCTCTTATAACTGCATTAAATCCTGATACATCTCCACCATTTGCTAATATAGCAACTTTTCTTATCATTTTAAATTTCCTCCTTCGTTTAATGAACTATATTTCAAGTCTTCTTTATTGTATTTCTCTGGTTTTAAACCAACTTTTCCTCTCATATAATCTAATAAAAGTACCATACATACAGTACATATACCTCCAACAATTAAAAATGTGTTTCCAGATGTTGTTACTTTTAATAAGAATGAGCCTAATAAACTTATTAAAATTGATATCATATTAAAAAACATATTTCTTATTGTTGCAAGTTTTACTCTTATTTTTCTATTTGTGAAATTATTTAAATATCTATAAATTAAAACATTATATGCTCCTTTTATAGCTCCTTGAAGTATAAATAGTATTACTACAATATTTGATACACTTTCTCCAAAACTATCCACTAAACATCCAATAATAAAACATGATGCAACATATGGAATTCCTAAGACTGATAATGTATTATTTTTAAATCTTTTATGTAACCAACCCTGTCCTTTAGAACATATCCCGGCCATTATTTGAATAATTGCAAAGATTACTCCAAAATATTGTGCTGGTATATTTATGCTATTTAAAATATTACTTCTATATGTTGATAAATTATATGTTAAACCTGACATTAGTCCAAAAAATAACATTAAACACAACATCCTTTTTGAATTAAATGTAAATTTAATTGTTTCTCTTAATTCTTTGAAATATTGTCTTGCAGTTTCTTTTGAATATTCTTCTCTTTGACTTTGAATGTGTTTGAATCTTGTTGATAATATTAATGCAATAATATTAACTATTAAGCATAAAACTACTGGTATATATGGATCAATCGCAAATGTGATACCTGCTATAATTGATGTTATTGCATCAATTATATAATATCTTGCTGCTCCAACACCATCTATACTAGAATATAATGTTCCTCTTTTTTCACCTTTTGGAAGTGAGTCATAAAGAATGTTTGTTTCACAAACACCCTTTATAACATAACCTATTGCATCAATAAAATTAGCTAATAATAACATTTTATAATTATTTATAAATAATAAAATAGTAATAAATACACACATACATATATTAGCAAAGACTAAACTATTTTTTTTACCAAATTTATCTACCAATAAACCTATTGGAATCTGTAAAAATAAACATGATGCTGTAAAAAATGATTCTGCTAATAATACTTCTGATGCAGAAAAGTTTTTTGCTTGTGTCAAGAATAAGTATATTATTGAATAGTAAAATAGCAAATCCCAAGAGAACATTTTATATATTGGAAATAGTTTTGCATTTGTTTTTTTATCTTGTATTTTTTGTGTTTCTTCCATTTGTACCTCTTCTATTTCAAAATTATTTTATTAATCTTGCTGTTTCTTTTGCTATCATAAGTTCTTCGTTTGTTGGAACTAAATAAACTTTTACTTTTGAATCTGGAGCAGATATTTCTTTTTCTTCTCCTCTTACATTATTTGCTTCAACATCTATTTTTACTCCCATAAATTCAAGTTTTTCGCAAATTCCTCTTCTTATATTTATTTGGTTTTCTCCAACACCACCTGTAAATACTATATAATCTACTCCATTCATTGCTACTGCATATTTTGCTATATATGATGCAATTTCATATTTGAATTTTTCAATTGCAATTTCAGCTCTTTCATTATCACCATAAGATGCTGCTTCAATTTCTCTAAAGTCTGGTGCTAATCCTGATATTCCTTGAACTCCTGATTTTTTATTTAACATATTTTCTGCTTCTTCTGCTGTCCATCCTTCTTTTTTCATTAAAAATGTTACTACAGATGGATCTAGATCTCCTGAACGCGTTACCATTGGAATTCCTGCAAGTGGTGTTAATCCCATACTTGTATCAACTGATTTTCCACCTTCTACTGCACATATACTTGATCCTTGACCTAAATGGCATGTAACTATTTTTAATTCACTTATATCTTTTCCAACAATTTCAGCTAATCTTTGTGATACATACATATGTGATGTTCCATGGAATCCATATTTTCTTATTCCATATTTTTTGTAATATTCATATGGAATTGGATAAATATATCTTTCTTTTGGCATTGTTTGATGGAATGCTGTATCAAATACACCTACCATTGGTTTTCCTGGCATTACTTTTTTACATGCTTCAATTCCTATTATTCCTGCTGGATTGTGTAATGGTGCTAAGTCTATACATTCTTTTAATACTTCTACAACTTCATCTGTTATAATTACAGATTTATTAATTTTTTCTCCACCATGTACTAATCTATGTCCTATTGCTGATATTTCATCTAAGCTATCTATTACTTTATATTCTGGATTTATTAATTGTTTTAATGTAAAATCAACAGCCTCTTCATGTGTTTTGGCAGGATGTTTGATTTCTATTTTTTGTCCATTTACTTTATGTGTTATAAAAGCTTCATCTTCTCCTATTCTTTCATATTTTCCTGAAGCTAAAACTTCTTCTGTTTCCATATTTATTAATTGATATTTTAGTGATGAACTACCACAATTTAATACTAATATTTTCATTTTTATTTTTCCTTTTTATATTTTATATTTAGGTTTTTATTATGGTTTTGCCTATAAACCTTATTTCACTAATTTTGCTGTTTCTTGAGCAATCATTAATTCCTCATTTGTTGGAATAACAAAAACTTTTACTTTTGAATTTGGTGAAGATATTTCTGCTTCTTCTCCTTTTACTAAATTAGCTTTTCCTGATATTTCTACTCCAAATATTCCTAATTGTTTACAAATTTCACTTCTAGAATAAGGTGATTTTTCACCAACACCTGCCGTGAATGTTAAAACATCTATTCCACCCATTGCAACTGCACATTTTGCTATATATCCTGCAATTGAATAATGATATGCATCTAATGCAAGTTTTGCATGTTTTCCACCAGCTAGTGCTTCTGCTTCTATATCTCTAAAATCTACAGATACCATTGATATTCCATATACTCCAGATTCTCTATTTAATACTTCTTCAACATCATCTGCATCTAATTCTTCTTTTTTCATTAAATATGTTACAACAGATGGATCTAAATCTCCTGAACGTGTTCCCATTGGAATTCCTCCAAGTGGTGTTAATCCCATACTTGTTTCAACTGATTCTCCATTTTTTATTGCACATATACTTGCTCCTTGACCTAAGTGACAATTTACTATTTTTAATTCTTTTATGTCTTTTCCTAATATTTCTGCAACTCTATTTGCAACATATTGATGTGATGTTCCATGAAATCCATATTTTCTTACATGATATTTTTCATAATATTCATAAGGAATTGGATATATATACTTTTCTTTTGAAATTGTTTGATGAAATGCAGTATCAAATACTGCTACCATTGGCTTATTAGGTACAACCTTTTGACAAGCTTCTATTCCTAATATTGCTGCTGGATTATGTAATGGTGCTAACATTGCATTTTCTTTTATTTCTTGAATTACTTCATCTGTAATAAGAACTGCATCTTTAAATTGTTCTCCACCATGTACAACTCTATGGCCTATTGCATCTAATTCATCTAAACTTTTAAATACTCCATAATGGTCACTTGTTAGTCTTTTCATTACAAATTGAATTGCTTTTTCATGATTTTTTGCTGGATGTTCAAAATGATGTTTTTCTCCATTTACTTTATGTGTTAAAAATGCTCCAACTTGCCCAATTCTTTCATAATAACCTTTTACAAGCATTTCACCAGTTTCTGTATCAATTACTTGATATTTTAATGATGAACTTCCTGAATTTAAAACTAGAATTTTCATAAATTATATACCTTTCTTTTTGTACGTACTCATTATTATATATTTAATTAACCTTGTGATTGTGCTTGTACAGCTGTTATTGCTACTACACCTGCAACATCTTCACTACTACATCCTCTTGATAAATCATTTACAGGTCTTGCAATACCTTGGCATAGAGGTCCATAAGCTTCTGCTTTTGCTAATCTTTGTGTTAATTTATATCCAATATTTCCTGCTCCTAAATCTGGGAATACTAATACATTTGCTTCACCTTTTAAAGGACTTCCTTTTGCTTTAAATTCTGCAACTTCTGGTATTATTGCAGCATCTAATTGTAATTCTCCATCAATTAATAGTTCTGGGGCTTTTTCTTTTGCTAGTTTTGTTGCTTCAACTACCTTTTCTGTTGATGCAGAATGTGCACTTCCATAAGTTGAATATGATAACATTGCAACTTTTGGTTCTTCTCCTACTAATTGTTTAAAACTTTTGCTTGATGATATAGCTATTTCTGAAAGTTTGTCTGCATCTGGCTCTTCATTTAAACCACTATCTGCAAATATAAATGTTCCATTAGCTCCATATTCACAATTTGGTACTACCATTACGAAAAATGCTGATACTAATTTTGTTCCTGGTGCTGTTTTTAATATTTGTAATGCTGGTCTTAATGTATCTGCAGTTGAATGTGCTGCACCTGATACAAGTCCGTCTGCATGATTTAGTTTTACCATCATCATTCCATAATATATTGGTTCTAATATTAATTTTTGTGCTTGTTCTTCTGTCATACCTTTTGCTTTTCTTAATTCATATAATTCTTTTGCATATTCAGATGTCTTATCTGATTTTGCTGGATCTATTATTTGTGTATCTCCTAATTCTAAATTATTTTCTTTTATTAGTTTTTCGATTTCTTCTTTATTACCTATTAACGCAACTTTTGCATATTTTTCTTTGTTTATTATTTGTGCTGCTTTTAATATACGAATATCTGTTGCTTCAGGTAATATAATTGTCTTTATTTGTTGTTTTGCTCTGTTTTTTATTTCTTCTATAAATGACATTTCTATCTTTTCCTTTCTAGAGTCTTTTTTTCAAACATAATATATCATAGATACAAAAAAAACACAACAATTTTCAAAAATCTGTTGTATTTTTCTTGTTTGCTTTTTTTACAAATTATTTATCTCTTTTTTAATTTGCTCTAATGCAATTTTTCTTGCACTAATTTCATTCTTTTCATCTTGAGTCAATTCTGCTAAAGTCTTTCCATTTTCTAATTCGAATATCTCGTCAAATCCAAATCCATTATTTCCTCTTAGCTCGTTTGCTACATATCCTTCTATTATTCCTTCTTTACAAATTGTTGTATTTCCATCTGATAAAGCAATTGCTGTTATAAATTTTATTTTTCTTTTTTCTTTTGGTACTCCTATTAATTTTTCCAATAGTGCAATATTTCTTTCTCGATCTGTTCCACTATGCCACCTTTTTGTAATTACTCCTGGAAATCCATTCAAATATTCAATTTCAATGCCAGAATCATCTGCTAAACATCTTTTATTAATTTCTTGTGCTATTATTTGGGCTTTTTTTATAGCATTTTCTTTAAATGTTTTTCCATCTTCTTCAACATCTATATTAACACCAATTTCACTCATTGGAATTACTTTAAATTTTTTTAAAATTTCTTGTGCTTCTCTTACTTTTCCTTTGTTTGATGTTGCTATTATTATTTCTTCCATATCTTTTTTCTCCTTACATTTTTAGTATATCATATTGTTTTTTTGTTTACAATAAATTCATATATAAAAAGCCAGAGAAATTTATAATTAATAAAAATCATAAATTCTCTGGCTTTATTGCATTATTTCAAAGCAACTTCTCTCGAAATCGTGCCTTTAGGAACTCTAAACACATATCTAGTTTCATCACTCAAAAATGCAAAAGACCAAATTGACATTTTTCCTTTACGATGATATTCCTGAAGTATTGCTTTAGAAGAATTAGCTTCTTCAATTTCTTCGACATTATCTCCACTAACAGTATCAACTTTATATGATTTTGAACCTTCTGTTTTAAACTCTGATTCAATTTCATATCTGTAAGAATATACATTATCTGCAGAAATAGAAACATAAAACATTCTGCCACTTCCTTGGGATGCAACAGAATTTGATAATGTTACTAATTCTGTTTCTTTTACAAGTTGCCAATCTGTAAAACCTTTTGCAGGATAAAACAGTCCGATTACCAATGAACTCAAAATTACTCCTACAAAAATCACTGAAAATATTGTGTCATTAATTTTAATTTCAATACCAACAAAAATCAAAACAGCTATAATTACAATTCCAATAATAATGCTTAACATATTTTTCCTCCTTTACTGCTTTTTTTGATGTATAAAAATATATGTAAAACTAAGAAGCTAGAGGATTTTCCTCCTACTAATTAGTAGAAAAAAGTAAACGACATAGTATTTAACTATATCGTTTCAAATTATACTATTTATTTACATAAATGTCAATTAAAAATAATTAAATCTGTTTGGTGTTCCCATATTGTTCATACTATTCATATTATTTATACTCCCATAAAATCCTGTTGTTGAAATTGTAATAAATTTTATTGAATAAATATCACAATACACCAAACTATCATTTTCAAAAGACCTCAATAATATGTAACTTGCTCCTACATCTTCTAGAATTCCTATTCTATCAACCATATTATTGGTTCCAATTAGAAATTCTACTCTCATTAATCTTCCTATTTGTTCTCTTAAAAATGCAGGTGTATATATTGGATTTGTTAAAATTTCAGGTGAATTTTGTTCTATGTTAATGTTTCTGTTTTCATTTTTATCCTTATTTATATTTTCTTCACTATTTGCCATAAAATCACTTTCCTTTCATAAAATATTTCATAATAATTATATGTACTTATATGGAAAATGTTACAAGTTTTATTGCTATTTTATATTTTTATTGTTATAATTTTTTTGAAATATTTTATATAATAGGAAAGTTCTCCGAACTTCCTATTATATAAAAGCTACAATCGCTAGCCCTTTGAGATTTTCTCCTTTTAGTCGAAAAACTCAAATCGGGCGAGAACAAAGGGCGACTACGTCGCTTTGTTCTAATATAATAATTATATAGAGGAGGTATTTTATGTCTACACCACATAATGAAGCAAACTTAGGAGATATTGCAAAAACTGTTATTATGCCAGGAGATCCTTTAAGAGCTAAATATATTGCCGAAAATTTTTTAGATAATTACAAATTAGTAAATTCTGTAAGAGGAATATTTGCTTATACAGGAAAATATAAAGGAAAAGAATTAACTATTATGGCTTCTGGAATGGGGATGCCAAGTATGGGAATATATTCATATGAATTATATAAATACTATGGAGTTGAAAATATTATAAGAATTGGTTCTTGTGGCTCTTATAAGCCAGAATTAAAATTATTTGATATTATACTTGCTGAAAATGTATTTAGCGAGGGAAATTTTGCTTTAACATTAAATAATGAAGATTGTCATATAGTTTCTGGAAATTATGAATTAAATAAGATTCTTGAAGAAACAGCAAAAGAGAATAATATAAGTTTATGTAAAGGAAATACTGTTTGTACAGATTGTTTTGATTTATATATGACTGATGTAAATAAATTTTTAGATAGAGTACCAAAAGATTTTAATCCTGTTTCTGCTGAAATGGAAGCTTTTGCATTATTCTATGTAGCAAAAGTTCTTAACAAAAAAGCATCTTGTATTATGAGTGTTGTCGATTCAAAATATATCAAAGAAGTTGCAACACCTGAAGAAAGACAAACAGGTTTAACTAATATGATTAAACTTGCTTTAGATAGTAGTTTAAAGATTACAGATTAATACCCTGTAACAGGTAATTTTTTAATTGGTTCAATTGGAGGAACTTCTATTTTTGGAGTTTCTTCTTTTGGCTTTTCTGGTGGTGGAGTTTTAGATTTGTTACTTATTGTTAAACCTACTACTTCTCCATTTTTGGTTATTTCAACTTCAAAATCATTTTCATTTATTTCATAATATTCCCCTGTTTCTTTTTCTTTAACTATATATTTTCCTACAACTAGATCTTTTGAAATTGCAATTCCATCTGTTTTTGTAATAAGTGTATCTACTAGTTTTCCAGAATCATCATATATTTCAAATTTCACATTTGCAATTGGTGTTCCGGCAACTTCTCCTGTTATCAAATTATCATCTTCACTTATTTTTGTAATTTTTACTTTTCCTTTCATTTTTTCATTTTTAATTGTTAAATTTAATGTTTTACCCCATTCTATTGTTATATTTTGTTCAAGTGCAATTTTATATTCTTTTCTTGTTTTGGTTTCTCTTAATATATATTTTCCTATATCAAGATTTTTTATTTCTGCTTTACCATTTTTATCTGTTTTTACATGTTTTATTATATTTTTACCAGTTGAGTCAAGTAGATCAAATTCAACTCCTTCTATTGTTGTTTTATTATCATCTTTGTCAACTTTTAATATATTGATATTTCCTTTTTTTCTACTATTTTCTATTTTTACTTCTTTTTCACATTCATATTCTAATATAATTTCTCTTTTATTTTCATCTAATATATACTGATTCTGAGTTTTTATTTCTGTTATTACAATTTTTCCTTGTCTTAAATTATTAATCTCAATTATTCCATTTTTATCTGTTTTATAATTTCCTATATTTGTTCCATTATCATACTTAAAATTAAATTCAACACCTTCAATTGGTTTATTGGTTTCTGAATCTGTTTTATAAATTTTTAATTTAGATTTATATGCATTTACTTTCAATATTGCTTCTGCGCTTATATTTTCAAATGCATCATATGTCAAAGCATAATCTTGATGTTGTTCATCAAAACTTTCACCATAAAATACGGGATATGTTTTTAATTTTCCACTTATTTTTATATTTCCTTCTATATTTTCTAAAATTTTATTTGTTGGAATAAATATTTTAAAATTTTCTTTATTTGAAAATTTTATTTTTGGTATATTATTAATATCTGTTGAATATGATCCCTCAGGTAAATTTTGAATATCAGTTATTATATAATCTGTCATTTCTACTGTATTATTTACTTTAAATTCTTGTGAATAATATTCTGCTGATTCTTTCTTAAATTCTCCAACTTTTTCTATTTTTAATATATTAGTTTTGTTAGGTGTATCTGTTCCATTTCTTGCATTATTAACAATACTTTTTATTGCTTCAACTATTTGCCAACCTCTTTCATCTGCACCTCTATACCTTGTTCCAACATCCCAATTATACATAACACTATATATTGCTTGTTTGGTTGCAACAAATGCATCTTGGTCATTTTCTACTCCTAATTCATTTGCTGTTTTATATGGAAATCCATTTATTATTGCTCTCCATACTTCTGAAGTTTGTAGCATTTGACTTATATTTACATTATATCCTTCTTGCTCTCCTCCAACTCCTTTCCTTTCTCTTTGCATACAATATGCATAATGTAAATTTCCTTCTATTCTGTATCCTACCATTGTTGTTATAATATAACTCCAAACTCCAGCACTTTCTTTCCAATATTGTAAATGTCTTTCACATTCTCCTAAATCTTCTATATATGTTTCTTTCATTGGGATATTCATAGCTTGTACTGGACTTTGTATAATATTTAATAACATCAATATTAATAGAATTATACTTATTATTTTTCTTGATTTCATTCATTTTTTCTCGTATATATAAATATTTTTATTATACGAATTTCTCCTTTCTGTTTAAAATTTTTTAAATAATTTTTAGTATGCTTAATAAACGTTTATTGCGCGCACTTAAACATTCATTATAGTTATTGTTTGGAAATATTGTTTTTAGAATTAAAATTATAGATAAAAATTCTATAAGAAAAAACATACTAAAAATTTTAGTATGTTTAAATCTTAACATAATTATATTTGTTTTTCAAGATATTATTTGAAGATTTATAGACATTTCATCGACAACATTCTCCATTAAATTACATACATTAATATACATATTACATGTAGTAAATTTCCGAAAAATACGCTTAAATGAAATATTGAATGGATATATTTATGCTTTTTTCCCAATCCATATAATACTGCACCAATTGTATAAATAATTCCTCCTAGTAATAATAATATAAATCCAGGCATTGTAAGTAATTCTGGTAATAGGTTTGCTTTTATTATTATACACCATCCCATTACTAAATAACAAATCATTGAAAATATTTTATACTTTTTTAAATCAATTGCATTTAATGTTATTCCTAATGCTGCAAAAATCCAAATTATAGCAAATATAGTCCAACCAAGAGCAGGTGAATATTCTCTTAATGTACATAATGCAAATGGTGTATATGAGCCTGCTATAAGTACAAATATTGCACAATGGTCCATTATTTGCATTACTTTTTTTGATAATTTTTTAGGACTAAGCCCATGATATATGCTTGACATTGTGTATAAAAATATCATTGATATTCCGAATATGATACCACTTACAATTCCATATCCATTGTGGTGAATTGCCCCAATTACAATAGCAAGTATTGTTGTTATTACTCCTAATGCTCCTCCAACAATATGTGAAACCATATTAAATATTTCTTCTCCTTTTGTATATGTTGGTAATACTCTATCTTTCAATTTTGTTCTTTTCATAATATAATCCTCCTTAGTTATCTAGTATTCAATACTAGATGATATTATATTACACATTATATGTATTGTCTATAGTTTTTATTAAAATATTTTATATTATAAAAAAGCGAGTCTAAGATTTTCTATCAAATGAAAATTTTAAGAAAATCTAAGATTCGCCATATTTATCTAGTACAGAAAGTTCTCCTACAAGGAGAACTTTCCTACTATATAAAAAAGGCACTCCCTAATTTGAGAGTACCTCTTTGTGTCAGCTTAATTAGAACATTCCACTTAAACCAAATGCAAATTCCTTTGCATTTTCTGCTTTAGGAAATATTAATTCACATTTTATGCTTATCATACCTTCTTTAATATTTCTGATTATTGTTGGTGAATATTGTTCATTTGGGATTGCCTTATATTTTTCCTGTGCACTATCAATAATTTTCACAAGTATCAAAACGGCTTGAATTTCTTCCAGCACTTGTTTTGCCGTAATTTCTATATCCAAAAGTGGAGCTTGATATAAAGATTTTGCACAAATTCTCATTAAGCTTTCCTCCTTATGCAATAAAACTTTAAATATTATATCACTAATTAACATAAATGTAAATATTTTACTTTATTTTTTCAAAGTTTTCTATTATATTATCGATGCCAATAATATCTTGCTTCTTTTCTTTCATATTTTTTACAGATATATTATTTTGAGCTAATTCATCTTCGCCTAAAATGAATACATATGGTATATTTTCTTCATTAGCATATTCTAATGATTTTTTCATTTTTCTTGTTTTCATTTCAACTTCAACTCTATATCCTGCTTTTCTCATTATTTCTGCTATTTTTAAACATTGAATTTGTGTTCCCATTGGCATTATAAATATATCTGTTAAGGCATTTTCAGTAAATTCTTCTCTATTTTTCAATATTTCATATATAACATTTAATCCAAAACTTATTCCAACTGCTGGATATTCTTTTCCATCATTTATGAAGTCTGTTATCATTTTATCATAACGACCTCCTCCACCAATACTTGATTTTATACTTCCATCTGTTACATATACTTCAAATACTGTTCCTGTATAATATTCTTGTCCTCTTGCTAATGATGGTGAAAATTGTACATATTTTGTTAGTTCAAGCTCATTTATATATTGTTTCAATGTTTCTAATTCTTGAATTCCTTGTGCTAAAACATCATTTTTGTTTTCTAATTCTATTAGTTCTTCAATATTCATTTGTAGATATGAATATAATTTTTCAATTTGTTCTTCATTTAATCCAATTTTTAAGAATTCCTTTTGTAGTTCTTCTTTTGTTAATTTTTCAAATTTATCAATTATTGTTATTGTATCTGTAATTAATTCTTCAGATATACCTGCTTCAATTATTATCCCTGATAAAAATTTTCTATTATTATATTTTATTACAACATCTATTCCAAGTTTACTATATGCTTCTACATATAATGCAATAAATTCTGCTTCTACTAATTGTCCTTCTATTCCAACACTATCTACATCACATTGTATAAATTCTCTATCTCTACCTAACTTTACAGGCCCATTTCTAAATACTTCTCCTATTTCATATCTTTTGAATGGAAGTTTTGTATTCTGATTTATTGCTATATATTTTGCAAATGGTACTGTTAAATCATATCTTAATGCTAAATTTCTGTTTCCCTGATCAGATACTTTATATACTTCTTTTAATATATCATTTTCTTCATCATATTTTAATGCTAATAAATCATAGTAACATAATAATGGTGTTTGTAACGGCTTAAATCCATATTTTTCAAATACACATTTTAGTGTATCTGATATATAATTTCTTATATATTGTTCTCTTGGTGAATAATCTGTAGTTCCTTTTACATTTCTTAATTCGATTTCTTTCATATTTATTTTATTCTCCTTTATTATTTCTCATTTTTAACATTTCTATTTTAACATAAAATTATATATTTTTCCATAGTTTTTTAATAAAAATGGCCCAATCTTCTAATTTCAGAAAATTGGGTCACTTTATAATCAACAATTACTAACTTCGAACATCAATTTACACAATATTTCCTCGAACTTGCTTTCACAATCAAATTGACTAATAAATTCCATACACTCCTTACTTGATCTACTACCTCTGAAATAAATAACCAGCCAATTAAGTACCAGCCTTGCATACACTGCCTGAGATCTTCTTTGTTCCACATAAATGGAATTCATCCGTTTTACCGCAATTTCTACAATATGTTTCTCGTTAATATGATCATATTTAGAAAATGCCTTATTGATAGCACAAATAACTTCTAGGACAATTGATGTTTCAATTTCAATTGATGGTTTAATTGCTTGCACACCATCCCAGCAATCATATCTTTTTACAAATGATCCTTTGTTGTATAATGATCTTTTTAACTGTGCTGGGAGCTTTACATTTTGCAAGTCTATGGGCATATTGTTAAAATATGTCTTAAATTGATCTTCATTTTTCTTAAGAAAAATTTTGGCTTTTTCTCTAAATGTTTTTTCCTCATCACTTTCTTCTTCAAGAGGATACACCTCTAAGAATGTTTCATTCCATAACTCATCAATTAATTCATACATATCCTTTCTAGCTTTATTGTTGACAATTGCCTCTTTAATTAAAGCCTTAGCAAGGCTATTGAGGCGTTCCGTATTTTCCGAGGGCAATTCTAATGTTTCTACCTTTGGTTGCATAGATGCTGTTTTTCTTTTCATGTCAAAACCTCCTATTATTGCCTCTGCAAATACTTGCAAAGAATTTTCTTGGTACATTATATCATCATACTAATAATATGTCAACTTCAAATATTATTTAATAACTTTCTCTGCATAACTATTATTTACAATTTTTTCATAAGGAGCTTTTTGAGTTAATTCTCCTGCCATTGTCATAATTTCTTGTAATTTATCAAATGCTTCTTCTTTTAGAATAGGATTCTCTTTCCAAGCTTCAATATCTTTATATGTTTGAACAGATTTTGTTAAAGATTCTAATGTTGTATCTGGAAAATAATTTTGTATCTTTTCTGCAATTTCTTGTGCTGTATGTTCTTTAACATATTGTTCTCCTTTATAAATAGCTTTTGTAAATCCTTCTATTATATCTGAATTTTGAGCAATATAGCTTTTTTTAGCACAATATGCTGTATATGGTACTTCGCCAGCTGCTTCTCCAACAGATGCAACAATGTATCCTTTTCCTGCATCTTGTGTCATTGAGGCTGTTGGTTCAAATAATGTTACATATTCTGCATTTCCTCCTGTAAATGCTCCTGCCATTAAGTCAAATTTTATACTATCATCTAAATTTACATCTGTTTGTGGATTTATTCCATTTTTCTTTAAAACATATTCAAATGTCATATATGGAACTCCACCCTTACGTCCTGGTATTATCGTTTTTCCTATTAAATCTGTCCATTTGAAATTATCTGTTTTTTCTTTACTTACTAATAATGATCCATCTTTTTGAGTTAATTGTGCAAATACTTCTACATAATCTTCTTTTCCCTCATTATAAACATATATTGCCGCTTCTGGTCCACATAATCCAATATCACTTTGACCAGCCAAAATTGCTGTCATTACTTTATCTGCCCCTTGACCTGTTGTTATTTCTAACTTTAAGCCTTGTTCTTCAAAATATCCATTTTCTATTGCAACATATTGAGGTGCATAAAATACTGATCTTGTTACTTCATTCAATTGTATTGTTTTTAAGTTTGAATCACTATTATCTTTTTCTTTTAATAATCCTACTGAAAACACTAATGCTACAATTATAATAGCTATAAAAATATACATAATTGTTCTTTTCATGCCTAATCTAATTCCTTTCCTAATTATACTTAATCACCAATTTTTCTATAATAACTATACTTTCATACATCAATGCTGCAAGAAAAGCAAGAATAATTACACTTGTCATAACTAAATCCAATTGAAATACCTGCCCTCCATATACAATTAAATATCCAAGACCACCTTTTGAAACTAAAAATTCTCCTGAAATTACTCCAACAAGTGTTAGACCTATATTTACTTTTAAAGTATTAAAAAATGTTGGAATATTTGATGGTATAACTATCTTAGTTAATATCTGTAATTTATTAGCATTAAATGTTTGGGCCATTTTAATTTTTTCTTTATCTGTTGCAATAAATCCATTCAATAATTCCAAGACTGTTACAATTAATGAAATTGATACTCCGAACTGTTATTATTGCCGACATTCCTGCACCTACCCAAATTATAATTACAGGACCTAATGCAATTTTAGGTAAACTATTTAATACAACTAAAAATGGTTCTGATACTTTTGATATAAATGGTGACCACCATAAAATTATTGCAATAATAAATCCTAATATTACTCCTATTGAAAATCCTAGCAATGTTTCTATTATTGTTATTTTTAAGTGTTCTAATAAATTATTTGACGTTAAATTTAAGAATGTTTTTAATATTCTTGATGGTTGACTCATTATGAAACTATCTATTTTTCCTTTATTTGCAAGAATTTCCCAAATGGCTATAAAAGCAATTATTATAGTTATTTGTGTGAATAAAATTTCTAATTTTCTTATTTTAATTTTTCTTATGTATTTCTTTCTATCTTTAGAAATATTTTCATTGTTATTTTTCTGTTTCATATCTTTTGCTCACCTCTTTATATTTTGTTATTTTTTTCTTTTGTTTCTTTCTCATTTAATTCGCTCCACATCATATCAAAATATTTACTGAATTTTGGGCTTTGTCTGCAATTCAATGGTGTTCTATTTTTTATTTCAAAATCTATTTCATGTACTGCTTTTATTTTTGCTGGTCTATGTGTTAATACTATTATTTTGTCAGACATAGCAATAGCTTCTGAAATATCATGTGTTACCATTAATGCTGTAATACCTTCATTTTTCAATATTTTATAAATATCTTCTGTAACCATCAATCTTGTTTGATAATCTAATGCTGAAAATGCTTCATCTAACAATAGAATCTTTGGTTTAATTGCAAGGGTTCTTATTAATGCTACTCTTTGCCTCATTCCACCTGATAATTGGTTTGGATATTTATCTTTGAACTCATATAATCCATATTTTTTCAGTAACTCAATTGCATATTTTTTATTTTCTGGCGTATTACTTCTTTGAATTTCTAATCCTAAAAATACATTATTTAATACAGTTCTCCATTCTAACAAATTGTCTTTTTGAAGCATATATCCTATTTTCCCATTTATATATGTAGTTCCTGATGTTTTATTTTCTAGTCCTGCTATTATTGATAACAATGTTGATTTTCCACATCCACTTGGTCCAATTATACTTACATATTCACCTTTCTCTATTTTAAAATTTATATCTTTTAGTGCTTCTATTTCTCCATTTTTAGCTTGATAGGTTTTACATATATTTTTTACTTCTAATATATTTTTCATATTAACCCTCCTTGTGCATTTTATGTTGATAAATTATTTAAAGTTACAAAATTTGAAAAAAGTATGACTCTTTTCTCAAAAAAATAAAGTCGTAAAAAGCATTTTCGCTTTCTACAACTTTCATTAAATTACATATTAATAAAGTTCTATTTCAATTTTTTAATGTCTTCACTCATTATTTCTAAATAATCTTTTTCAGCTTGTGTTAAATGATTTCTCATATATTTGTCATATTCTTCATGAGCTTTTGCTAATGCTTTTTCATGTGATATTGTTCCTGCTCCTTCTAATATATCTTTATGCGTCATTGTTAAAAATCCATTTAATTCATTTACCCATTCTTTCATTGTCATAGCATGCATATTTAAAGCATTAATCTCTGCAACATCTAAATATGCTGATACCATTCTATTCAATAAATTCAATTCTTTTTCATTCAAATAATTTTTGGCAATTTCTGTTTCTGCTCTTGTAGGCATACTTCCTTTAAAATTTGTTAACCCGATATTTTCTTTCTCACTATCAACTCTATTAAATATTACTTCTGCTGCTGTATTACCATGAACAGCATAATGCATTTTGTTTTGAACTGTTCTGAAAAATTCTCTCGTTTGTTCATTTTTGGCATCATAATCTACACTAGTAGCGTAAATATCTAATATTTTTCTCCAAAATACTTTTTCAGATGAACGAATATCTCTAATTTTTTCTAAAACCTCTTCAAAATATGGTCCTCCCCCATTGTTCTTGAATCTTTCAACATTAAGATTATATCCTTTTATTAAATATTCTTTTATCAATTTATTAGCCCATATCCTAAATTGCGTACCTCGAATCGATTTTACTCTATATCCTACTGATATAATTAAATCTAAATTATAAAATTTCGTTTTATAATTTTTTCCATCTTTAGCAGTTGTCAAGGAATGCTTGACAACTGAATTTTCTTCTAATTCTTTTTCTTCAAATATATTCTTTATATGTAGACTTATATTTTGTTTCGTAGTATCAAATAATTCAGCCATTGAATTTTGTGTAAGCCACACATTTTCATCTTCTAATCTTACTTCAATATCAACTTGTCCATCATCTGTTGTATAAATTATAAAATTATTTTTCTCATTTAATTTATTATCCATTATATCAACTCCTTTCAAAACTTATTTTCTTTATCTATCTTCCATCCTTTAGCACAATCCATGTTGCAAATACTATTCCATAAAACATAATTATTGCCAATATAATTGAAACTATTAATGCAATTATTACTTTAATAATTAGTTTAGTACTAAAAAATGTTTGTTCCTTCATATTCTCATCACATTTTTGTTTTCTTTTATTTTTTATTTCACAAATAATTATTATAACTAATTGTATAAGAAATGAGAAAACAAAACTATATAATGCATATAAAAATAATGTCATTATTTGCTCTCCCTTCTTACACTTCTTACTATAAACTCAATAACCTCATCTTCATTATAATCTTTTTGATTTTTATTTTTGTCTTCTTCTGTTAAATCTACAAAATACTTATTACACTCTGGCATTATTGATATTGAATCTAATGGATATCCTGGATTTCTTTTTTCACAAGGTTTATCTATAAAATAAAAATGCCCTTTACTCCAACTATATTCATTTGTTTCTTTTCCATCATATATTACCATTCCATATACCCATTTAGCAGTTAATTTTCCACCATATTCATTTACTAGTTTGCTATAATATTCAATCATTTCTTCATCATTTAATTCTTTTCCATTTATTCTTCTTACATGTGTTCCGGGCTGTTTTTCATCTGGTAATCCTTCAATATATAAATTGTTGTCCATTCCTATACTTATAATTTTAGTTTTATCATAATATGTTTTGGCTTTTATATAAGCATTTTCTATTGCATTTTTTCCTGTTTCTTCTGGTTTCAAATTTATTCCTAAATCTTTAATTGTTAATATTTCTATATCTTTTTCCTTTAGTTTGTCCACATATTTTTTTATTTTTGCAGGATTTGTTGTTGCAAATAATACTTTCATTTTTCATTCCTCCTAAATTCAATATAATTATATAACTTTTTAATTATTAAATCTTAATAAATATCCATCTGGATCTTGAATTAAAAACTCTTTGTCATAAGAAATTTTATCATCAATTCTATATTCATGAATTTCTAAATCTAAAAAGAACTTAATATTTTTTTCTTTTAATATTTCATACATTTTTTCTATATTTGAAACTGTCATACTTAAATTAATTCCTCTTCCATATGGATGTTCCAATTTTCCAGTATTCCAATTGTCATTATTTTCTTCTATCATTATCTGATTTCCTTCTAATTGTAAAAAGCAAAATTTGTTTTCTTTTCTTTCATATCTTATTTTAAATCCTAAATCCAAATAGAATTTCTTACTTATATCTATATTTGACACACTTAATTCTGGAATTAAGCTATTATATACAATTTCTTTGTCAGTCATCTCAAATTCTCCTCTTTATCTTGATTTTTTTATTTTAGCATATATTTTTTATAAATACAATAAAAAGTCCTAAATGATATTCAATATGAATATTATTTAGGACTTTTAAGTTATTCTTGCATCAATTCTTTATATAACTGTTGTACTTTTTATGCATCTACTTAAAGTATTTTTCATAGCATATTCCGAAACTGCCATAAAGTTTTCGTCATACGGATACTTTTCCTGACCAAATTTAAGCCACATACCAGACCATGTTTTTTCAGACTCTAATAATGCTTTTACATGAGAATTAGCTGCTGTCTCATTATCCTCTTGATCGTTCAAGTCAACACAACCTTCTTCATCATACAATTTGCATTGTAAATCACATTCTAACTTATCACACATATACGCAAATTTTGCTTCTGCTGTTTTATGTGCATCAAATTCAAGAAAAATTCTTTCAATCTGTTCTCCATCAATTAATCCACTCAAAATTTTGTGAACAGCTTCATGCTCAATTCTTTCTTTTTCTTCTCTTGAAATTTGAAATTGGGTTAAATCTCCAATAACTGTTTCTCCCAACTCATGAATTGCCAACATAAAAATTACTTTTTGCATATCAATATCATACTGATATTCTGATTTCATTGCAATTGCAAGCATTTGAACGCCATAAATATGTTCTGCTACACTTTCAATCCTTTCTCTTTTTACTTTCCAATCTTTCCATCCAGTTCTAATTACATTTTTTAGCTTATTACATACAACATAATAATTCAAAACATTTTGCTCTTTGCACATAACTTTTACCTCCTAAATTTCATTGGTATATTAATTATAAATATGGCAACTTGCCATAAACCTTGTTATTATATCATAAATATTATTTTACTACAATATTTCATAAAAAAATAGAAATAGTATTCATACTATTTCTATCCGAATATTATTTACATTTTTCTTCAATCAAATCTGCAATTTCTTTTGCTCTTTGTTCAATCACTTTTATATCTTTACCTTCAATCATAACTCTAACTAATGGCTCTGTTCCTGATGGACGAATTAGTACTCTACCATTACCAGAAAATTCTTTTTCAACTTTTTCTATTGCTGATTTTATTTCTGAATTTTTTTCATAATCATATTTTTTATTTGAATCTACTTTGGCGTTTATTAATACTTGTGGATATTTTTGTACTAAATCACCTAATTCAGATGATTTTTTTCCACTTTCTAATAATGCTTGTATTAACATCAAAGATGTTAATATTCCATCACCTGTTGGATTATAATCTAATAATATAACATGCCCAGATTGTTCTCCACCTAAATTATATCCATTTTTTAGCATTTCTTCTAATACATATCTATCCCCAACTTTTGTTTGAACAAAATTTAATTTATTAGCTTCTGCATATTTATTTAAACCTAAATTACTCATTACTGTTGCTACTATAGTATCTTTTGCAAGTTTTCCTTGAGGTTTTAAATAATTTGCTATTATAGCTAAAATTTTATCTCCATCTAATTCTTCACCATTTTCATCAACAGCTAAACATCTATCCCCATCACCATCATAAGCAATTCCTAAACTCATTTTATTTTTTACTACATATTCTTTTAACATTTCTAAATGTGTTGAACCACATTTATCATTAATATTAATTCCATCTGGATGATTATTTATAATAACATGATTTATTCCGAGTGTTTTAAATACTTTATCTGCAACTTGATATGTTGCTCCATTAGCTGTATCTATAACAACTTTAAAATCTGGTCTATTATATTTTTCTATATTATCATCAAAATGTTTTCTAAAGAAATATACATATTCATCTAATAAATCTATTCTAACTTCTGAAACTCCTATTTTATCTTTTACTGCAGTTAATTCATCAAGTTTTCCTGATTCCATTACTTCTTCTATTTCTTCTTCTAATTCATCTGGAATTTTCATTCCTTTATTACTAAAATATTTAATTCCATTAAATTCAAATGTATTGTGTGATGCTGAAATTACAACACTTGCATCTGCATTCAATTTTCTTGTCAAATATGCAACTGCTGGTGTTGGCATTACTCCTAATAATTTTACATTCGCACCATAACTTAAAAATCCTGCAACCATAGCACTTTCTATCAATGTTCCAGATAATCTTGTATCTCTCCCTATTAATATTGTAGGTGCTTTATCTGTATGTTTTGATAAAACATATGCTCCTGCTTTTGCAACTTTGTATACTAATTCAGGTGAAAGTTCAGTATTAGCAATTCTACGAATTCCATCTGTTCCAAAATATTTTCTCATTACAATCATTTCCTTTCTTTCATCAGTACAATTTCTTTAAATATCTAATTCATTTCTTAAATTATAATATCCTGTCATTATGTTTATATCTTGAAAAAATAATTTTCCATCTTTTGTTGACCAGTATTTAGAATTACTTTCTAAGTATTTTTTTGTATTAGATATAATTGTTAAATTATCATATAATTTATCTTTACTTTTTTCTACTTTTTGTTCTATTTTTTCATATTGATTTTTCATTAAATCTGATAACATTATAGTTTTGTAAATTTCAATATAATATTCTTTGTTTGAAGAAAATTTTTGTGCATTTATTGCTTCAATTATATTTTCTTCTTTAATCATGTCTTTACATTTTTCTAAATTTTCTTTTCCTTTTTGTTTATCTTCTTCTATTAAATTATCAACATTCTTAAAAGCTTTATCTTCAACATTAGATGCTGAAAATACTTTATCTGCATCTAATGCTGAATTTAATTGTTCTATTTCTAAATATGTATTCTTTATATTGGTTAAATATTCTTTTATTGTTTTTTCTACAATTGCATAGTTTTTATTTGTTTTTATTTCATTATCTATTTCATCATTTATTAAATCTTGTTGTAATAATTTATTTGCTTCTTCTGTTAATTGTTTTAATTCTTGCTGTTGAAATTTATTATACATAAATATTCCACTAATTACTGCTAATATTAATACAATTATTATTATCATTATAATTATAGATTTTTTATTTTTCATTTTTTTCTTTCATATAATATTAATAAACTATTATATAAATTTCTCCTTTCACTATATATTAAAATTCAACTTTTTCACTTATCCATTTTTCTAATTCATCTATATTTACTCTTACTTGTTCCATTGTATCTCTGTCTCTGATTGTTACTGAATTATCATTTAATGTATCAAAGTCAACAGTTACACAATATGGTGTTCCTATTTCATCTTCTCTTCTATATCGTTTTCCTATTGAGCCCGCTTCATCATATTCACACATAAATTTCTTTGATAATTGTTCATAAACTTCTTGAGCTTTGTCTGATAATTTCTTTGATAATGGTAATACTGCTACTTTATATGGTGCTAATGCAGGATGTAAGTGTAACACAACTCTTGTATCTCCTTCAGTAATTTCTTCTTCATCATAAGCATTACATAAAAATGCTAATGCAACTCTGTCTGCTCCAAGTGATGGTTCAATACAATATGGTATGTATTTTTCATTTGTTTCTGGATCTAAATATGTAAAATCTTGATTTGATTGTCTTGCATGATTTGATAAATCATAATCTGTTCTATCAGCAATTCCCCATAGCTCTCCCCATCCGAATGGAAATGCATATTCTATATCTGTTGTTGCTTTACTATAAAATACCAATTCTTCTGGACTATGATCTCTTAAACGTATATTTTCTTCTTTCATTCCTAATGATATTAACCAATTTTCACAGAATTTTTTCCAATATTCATGCCACTCTAAATCTGTTCCTGGTTTACAAAAAAATTCAAGTTCCATTTGTTCAAATTCTCTTGTTCTAAAAGTAAAGTTTCCTGGTGTTATTTCATTCCTAAATGCTTTACCAATTTGTGCAATTCCCATTGGTAGTTTTCTTCTTGTTGTTCTCATTACATTTTTGAAGTTTACAAATATTCCTTGTGCTGTTTCTGGTCTTAGATAGATTTCTGCTTTTGCATCTTCTGTTACACCTTGAAATGTTTTGAACATTAAGTTAAATTTACGAATTGATGTAAAATTGTGTTTTCCACAGTTTGGACAACAAATATTGTTATCATCTAAGAATTTTATCATTTCTTCGTCTGTCATTCCATCTGCAATCATATCTTTTCCTTGTTCATGTGCCCATTCTTCTATTAATTTGTCTGCTCTATGTCTTGTTTTACATTCTTTACAATCTATAAGTGGATCTGAAAATCCTCCAACATGTCCTGATGCAACCCAGACTAAAGGATTCATTAATATTGCTGCATCTAATCCAACATTATATTTGCTTTCTTGAATAAATTTCTTTCTCCATAATGCTTTTACATTATTTTTTAGTTCTACTCCTAGAGGTCCATAATCCCATGTATTTGATAGTCCTCCATAAATTTCTGATCCAGGATATATATATCCTCTTGCTTTACACAAATTTACTATTGTGTCCATTGATTTTACCATTTTTATTCCTCCTTATTTTTTGCTAGTTTTTGTTTTTATACGTAAAAAACTTTCATTCCTAGCAATACTAAAAATATTGCTAGGGACGAAAGTTCTATTTCCGCGTTTCCACCCTAATTCCTAAAACTTTTTATTTAGTTTTAAGCACCTCAAGTTATATTACTCCAAAGCTCCCCTTATAACATTTATTACTAATTTTCCACCTTCATTAGCTCTCTATAAATATTTTGTTATAATTTTTCTTTTTCATTGTAATTCTTTATTAAATTAATTCCTATTATATTCTTTTTGAATATAAATGTCAATTATTTACCATTAATTTTTAATAATTCTTCTTTATTTATTTTTATTGTTGTAGGTCTTCCATGTGGACATGTATATGGATTTTTTAATGTTAATAAATTTTGGATTAAATATTCAACTTCTTGTGGTACTAAATCCATATTCGCTTTTACAGCTGCTTTACATGCAACTGTTGCAACAAAACGTTCTTCAACATCTTTCAATGATGCTCTTTCGTTTGTAATCATTTCATCAAGTACCTCTAAAAAAATATTTTTACTTTTAGCACGATATTCAATATCTGGTATTCCATTTATTTTTACTGCATTATTTCCAAACATTTCTACATCAAATCCATATGATTGAAATAAATTTAAATTTTTTTGTACAAATTCAAATTCTTTGTTTGTCAAATTATAAACCTCAGGCATTAAAATCATCTGGCTATTACTACTTATATGATTTTTATAATTTTCTTTTATTTGCTCATATAATAATCTTTCATGTGCTGCATGTTGATCTATTAAATATAATTCATCTTCTATTTCAACAATTATAAATGTTCTAAATAAAATTCCTATATATTTATAATTTACTTCTCTTTTATTTTCCCTATGTATTAATTCATTTTTTTGCTCTAATAAATTTACACTTTCATTTGCATTTATTGTTCTTCTTGCAAAATAATTTTCGGATTTTGATATACTTTCTTCTCTTTTATCATTTTCAATATTTGATAAATCTGTCTGAACATCTTGCTCTTCTTTCATATTTATGTCATTTTTTTCTTTAACTGACTTATCTAAGTTTTCTTCATCTTTTTGTCCAAAATGGTTTGTTAAAAAATCAAATTCATTTGAAATATATTCATCATTATTTTCATCATTTTGAGTATTTCCAAGGAAATCTTTACTTAATATAGCATTTTTTATTGCATGATAAAATATCTTATAAATTTTACTTTCATCTTCAAATCTTACTTCCATTTTAGTTGGATGTGCATTTATATCATAAAAATTTGCTGGCATTTCCAAATTCAAAATAAAAAATCCATATTTTCCAATTCCTGTACTTCCTTTAAAAGCTTGATCAGCACTATTTATCAATACTTGATTTTTTATATTTCTCTTATTCAAAAATAATATTTGATCTTTTCTTGAATCTCTTGCAACCATTGTGTTTCCAATTACACCTGTAACTTTAACATCATCTTCTTCAAAGTTTACTTTTACAAGATTTTCTTTTATCTCTTTTCCATAAATTGAATAAATAACATCTTCAATCTTGCCATTTCCATTTGACTGAAAACATACTTTTCCTTCATTTATCAATTTAAAAGAAATTGAAGGAATTGATAATGCTGCCTTTTGAATCCAGTCTTTTATATATTTGAATTCTGTTGCATCTTGTTTTAAAAATTTATATCTAACTGGTACATTGAAAAATAAATTTTCTACCATTATTGTTGTCCCTAGTTGTGCGCCTGTTTCTTCTCTTTCTAAAATATCTCCAGCTTCTGCTACAAGTTTTGTTCCAAAATCATCATTACTTGTTCTTGAAATCATAGTAAGTTTTGCAACAGATACTATACTTGCTAATGCTTCACCTCTAAAACCCATTGTATAAATTTTTTCTAGATCTTCGATTTTTCTTAATTTAGATGTAGCATGTCTTTCAAGTGCTATATCCATATCATCTTTAGGAATTCCTTTTCCATTATCAATTACTTTTATTAATTGTTTTCCACCTTTTTTTATTTCAACAATTATTTTTGTTGCACCAGCATCTATTGAGTTTTCAACAACTTCTTTAACTACATTCAATGGTCTTTCTATTACTTCACCTGCAGCTATTTTATTTATTGTTAAATCATCTAATAAAACTATATTTCCCATTTATTTTTTGTCCTTATATTCATATTTTATAAATTCAAAATTACTATTTTTACTTCTTTCAACCATTTGATTATAGACTCTATTTCTTAAATCTTTTTTCTGTTCTTGTTTTGTTTCCAAATCTTTATTTACAAAAAATGGTCCATCTATATATGAAGTAATTTTTACTTTATTTTTTCCTCTTTTTTGATATGTATTTGTTATACAAAATACAGGTTTATCTAATTCAATCGGATATTTAAAAGATACACTTTTAAATGGTCTTATTTTTGTATAATATGGCCAAATATGAGCCTCAGGATATATTGTTATAGAGTGACCTTTTTGGATATGATATTTTATTGCTGTCAAAAAATTTTTCATTCCGTCTCTACCTGTTGGAATTGGAATTGCTCCAAACATTTGCACAAAGTTTCCAAGGAACTTCATTGATACGTTTTCTGGATTTACTATCAAATAATTTCTTTTAGGATAGATTACATTTGAAGTTAAAAATGTGTCAGCAAAAACTTGTGTATGATTTGCATACACAAAATATCCTTCTTTTTTATATTTTTTTAACTTTTCTTTTCCTATATATTTTATTCTAAATTTTAATTTTGCATATAATACCTTTATAGGCACACTTAGCACATTTTGTACTAAAAAATGTGCTAAGTTCCAAAATATATTTTTATGCAAATATTTATATTTTTCATCTATTACTCTTGGAGTTATATGTGAACCTGAAAATTCATCATTTAACTCATCTGAATAATAATAAATTTCTTGTTCTTTCATTTCTTATTCCTTTATATTTGCGTTTCTTGCTCTGTAATTTGCTCTTGTTGAGCCTTTGGTGTTGTAGTATATTCTAATGGTATTCCATAAAAATCTTCATATACTTCTTTCCAAACTTCAGAATTTTTTTCTTTCATTTCTTCTGCATTTTCTTTTTCTGCCATTCCATCTGTTGGATATATTGGTGCTTCAATATTTATATAATATTCTTGAACAGGAAAACCATCATCTCCAACAATATCACTATCTTTCATAGTAATAAATATTGGTATTATTGGTACATTATTTCTTGCCGCAAATTTATATGCTCCTATTTTTAGTGGCTTTGGTTTAGTATAATTCCACCACATACTTTGTTCTGGATATATTAATATACAGTCTCCTCTTTGTAAAATTGTATCAACAGCTTTCATAAATTCTACCATTGTTCTTCTATTTGAACTTAATGGTAATGTGTCTGCATTTCTAAATAAAAATCCATAAAATCCTGGAAAATTTGTATAATTTCCTTCTCTTATAACTTTATATAATTTTTTTGTTTTATTCAATCCTGCATCTCTAAATGTTTTTTCTATTGCAAATGAATCAAATGGATTAAAATGATTACATGTTATAACAGCTCCACCTTCTATATTTGCTAAGTTTTCAATTCCTTTTACATCTTTTATTATAAGTTTGTTATTTCTGATTATTTCACTAAGGAATTTTTCACCAACTTTATTTGCAAATGCTGCTTTCCATCTATTCATTCTTTTGCTTTTTAAATAATCTACATTATCTGGTGTTAAAACAATATTTTCTGGATCATTTTCAACATCTAAATCAAATTTTCCTTCTTTTTCTAATTGTTTTATTTTTTCTAAAATTTCCAATCTGTCTTTTGATTTTTCTATTTTCTTTAAGTTTTCATCTATTACTTTTTGATTTGATCTATCATCACCAACACAAGAATTTTCTTTTTCTGCTAAAAGTCTTAAACTTTTTTCTGCCTCTCTATCTTTAAATTTTTGTTCCTCTGTATATTCAGATTGTATTTTTAATATTTCATCATAAAATTCTGTTTTTTTAGCATATTCCCAGAAAAATTCTTTATATAATACATCTTCAAAATGCCATGGTTTGTATGCAAAATTGTAATGTACTAATTTTATATCTTCTCTTTTTGTTGTTGCATTAACAAGTGGCATACAATCCCATTGTCTATCAACTAATGTTACTCTACCTTTACACAATCTATTTAAATAATCTTGATCTTGTGCAACTGAAAATCTTACTGTTGTTAATAAATATATAAATTTTTCTTGAAATTTAAATTTTCTTAGTTGGTCAAGATTCATTAATAAAACACCTGCATTAAAATATTTCGTATATGATTCAACTCCAACAACTAATTCTGCATAATCTTGAAATACTTTATTATATTGAATTATATCATCTGGTGCTGCTGCAACTAAATTTGTTCCCATATCTGTATTATATAATTCTGATATATCTCCAACAATTGTTATATCACTATCTAAATATAGTATTTTATCATATTGTGGATATAATTCTGGTAAAAACAATCTAAAATATGTTGTATTTGTATAATAATCTCTTGTATATAATTTGTCTTTTACTTTTTCTAAATAATAATTCAAATCAACAAATTCTATATTTACATATTCATTTTCATATTTTTTTATTTGTTTCATATGTTCTTCTTTTACATTTGTATGTAGTACTTTTATACAATAATTATATTCTTTACTTGCATTATCTATTAATGATTGTAATGCAACTGCTAAAAATGGTGTATATGCATCATCAATTGCAAAACAAATTGGTATTATATTTTTTTCCATTTAAACTTCCTCTCTTAAATTACTTTCGAATTTATCTTTTAATTTTAAATATTCTTCTAAATCTTCATCAAATGCATGACATTTTAATATATTATGCACTTCTTCTACATTCCATTGCTTGAAATTTTCTGTATGTGGATATGGTTTTAGTAAAAGTCTTTTGCAAAAATGACATACAACAGTATCTTTCCTATTGAATTTTGATTGTTCATTAAATTTTCTTGGTAATAATTTTTTCTTTGTAGTTGACCAAAATATTGCATCTTGATCAGCAAATAATAATTTTCTAGTTCTTATTAAATTTCTTGCTTTTTCAAATAATTTTGTTTCTTTTGCCATTTTCATATTAAATAATAACATTCCTGCATTTATATAGTCTGGCCTTATTAGCCATCTACCATATTTTTCTCTTACAGCAGCATATTCATATCCATCTATATCTATGTTATATAATTTTGAAATATCATCACCAATCATCATATCTATATCTAAATATAGAATCTTATCAGGAATATTGGGAATTTCATCTATCAGTAATCTTAAAAGTGTATATGGTGTACAATATGCACTTTCATTTTTACATTTCATAAATTCTTCTTCATATAAATTTGTAACATCTATTTTTGTTACTTTATTTTGTGGATTTTTACTTTTAATTACTTCATTTAAAAACTCTACTTGTTCATCTGTTATACATACATATTCTGGTTTTAATCTTGATAAATCCATGGTAAGTATGTAACAATTTATTGTTTCCTGTGTTCTTTTAGTCATTGATATCAACTGAGTTAGTGCTCCATCAAATACTTTTTTATTTCCACATAATAATAAATTAATCATTTTTCTAATCCTTTTTACTTTTATTTCGTTATATAGTATACCTATTTTTTGGTATTTTGTCAAATTTTAAAACTTAAAATTAAGTATTTTTTAACAAATAAAAAGCCTAGCCCCAAATTATTGAGATTAAGCTTCTTATTTGTTTTATGATAGTATATTATTCTCTTCTTTTTCTTCCTGCATCATTTGCAATCTTAAACAATTCAGGTTGAGTTTGTTTAATTATCTTTTCAATTTCTAAAAATTTATTGTTTTTCACACTCCATAATCTTTTAAATGTCTTATAACAAATTCGTCTTGTTACACCTTCTTGAAGTGTATCAGAATTAATTTCATATTCTTCTTCTTCAACATCTTCATTTTTGGGAATTTGAACAATAATCTTTGATACTCTCCCATCTTCAACAATGATTTTGTACTCAGTATGTTTTTTCTCAGTATTATATTCTACTACCATAATGCCCTCACTTAGAAATTTTTCTGTTTATTTAGAATTTCTCTTTATAAACCTCGTCAAATACTGCTTTATAATAGTCAGGATTGCAATTTTTTAACATTTCAAATGCTTCAGCAAATTGCTTAGAGTCTACTCTTAACAATTTTTTAAATGCCATTGTTATTATTGATTTTGTTAGTTTAGATTCACTCCCTTTAGGAATCATTGTATAATATTGAGTTTCAGTTTTATTCTCACTTATTACTAATACTCCATGTAATTCCCCACCTTGAAAATCAATTTGGTAGTCATCTTCATGCAATTCTGTTGAGAAACATCTTACATTTTCCTTTTCATCCAAATTGTAAAGCATATTTTCCCTCTTTTCAAAAAATAGTTATTTGCCAACTAATATATTATAAAATATTTTTCTCTTTTTGTCAACAGAACAAAGGGCTAGCAATTGTAGCTTTTATATACTAGGAAGTTCAGAGAACTTTCCTAGTATATAAAAAAGTGCCACTGGAAAAACCAGTGGCACAGTTCTTTGTTGGAGATTATACTCCATTAAGAATTTGTTACGATATTTTTGAGTGTAGCCGGGATAACTTCATTGATAATGAAGTTATAGCCTTTCTTGTTGAAAAGCTTGACAATTGCGAGTGCTTCCTCAAGGACGTCCAGTGTAAGAGTTCCTTCCCCTTTTTCCGGACTTGTTGCATAATAGCTTCTTTGGTCCCTACCAGGCCCACAAATGGTAACACCTTTCAGGATGTTACTTTCATCGTCGATCCGAAACGTCGCATTTTTGACAAATTCATACGTAGAGATTTCCATAGTCATAACAAAGTCCCTCCTTAAAGAACTTCTTCAAATTAAAAACGATATTTTTATTATACCATCAATTTACATAATAGTCAATAAATTTTCTATATTTTTTTGTATTTATTCGCATCCTCCACAACTAGAACAACAACCTGTGCAATTACTATTTTCTTCATCTTCTAATTCATCTTCTGTAAATACATACATATCTTCTTTTACTGTTGCCATGTCCTTCTCAAGTTCTTCAACTCTTTTTTCTAATTTTTCTATTTTTTCTAATAATTCTTTTTCTGACACTTTTTTCACCTCTCTTTCGAACAAAAAGACTGGTCTTTTTTTGTTATAAATAGACTAGTCTTTTTAATTTTATTCTATACTCTTTCCATATATTCACATGTTCTTGTATCAATTCTTAAAACATCACCAATGTTTACAAACATAGGAACCTGTAATTCTAGTCCTGTTTCTAATTTTGCTGGTTTTCCAGATGTTGTTGTTGTATTTCCAGCAAATCCTGGTTCTGTATATATAACTTCTAATTCAACAAATATTGGTGGTTCAACAGCAAATACTTTTCCCTTGAATGAAAGAATTGTTACTTCCATGTTCTCTTTTAAATATTTTAAACAATCTCCTAAATCTGCTTTATTTAATGGCATTTGATCATATGTATCATTATCCATAAAATAATATAAATCTCCATCATTGTATAAATATTGCATTGTTTTCTTTTCAATTTCAGCTCCTGGATATTTATCTGATGGGTTAAATGTTTTTTCTAAAACTGCTCCTGTTATTACATTTTTTAATTTTGTTCTAACAAATGCAGCTCCTTTTCCTGGTTTTACGTGTTGGAATTCAACTACTCTGAATACTCCTCCGTCCATTTCAAATGTTGTTCCATTTCTAAAATCTCCTGCCATGTATACTCCTGCCATATTATTTCTCCCTTCTAATAATTCTTAACATAATTTTCAATATTATTATTTTACACCCTACACTATATAAAAGTCAAGCTTTTTCTTGGTATTTTTATTTTATTGTTCAAATTCATACATTATAATACTCAATACATTTAATGCCACTGTTTCTGTTCTTAATATTCTATCACCTAATGTAACAATTTTTGCTCCACTTTCTTTTAATAATTTTATATCACTTTCTTCAAATCCACCTTCTGGTCCAATTACAATTCCTATTTTTAAATCTGTTGCTTTTAATTTTTTCAATTCTGCTTTTAATGTGTTTTCTTTTTCATTTTCATATGCAACTATAATTACATCATATTCATTTATCCAATTACAAATTTCTTTAACATTTATTAAATGTTTTACTTCAGGAATAAAGCCTCTACCACATTGTTTTGCTGCACTTTCTGCAATTTTTTGCCATCTTTCATTTTTCTTAATTTCGTCTTTTCCTTCTAATTTTACAACACATCTTTTCATATTTACTGGTATTATTGAATTTGCCCCTAATTCAACTGATTTTTGAATTATTAATTCCATTTTATCTGATTTTGGCAATCCTTGATATATATCCACTTTTATCTTTTCTTGAATGTTTTTTTGTTCCTCTATAATCTTTGTTTCTATTTCATTTTCAGCGATTATTTCAATTTCACATTTATATGAATTTCCTGTATCTTGATTGCAAACTTCAATTTTATCTCCAATTTGTTTTCTTAATACATTTTTTATGTGTTTTACATCTTCATCAATTATAGTTATTTTATCATTATTTATCTGATTATTCTTTACAAAAAATCGTGGCATTAATTTTCTCCTTTTATATTTAATAATAATTTATTTCTTGTTTCAATACTTTCTATTGCAATTAATTTATCTTGTTCTATTAGATATTTTGTCACATCATTTATTATTAATAACATTGCTTTATCTAAATCTTCTTTTGCCAGTTTTCTTTCTGCTTCAATATCATATTTTTCTGTTTTTCTATTTAATTCAATTTTATCTGAAACATAAATTATTTTGGCTAACGTATCCATATTAGGATTTGTTGTTGTATGATATTCAATTGCTTTAGCAATTTCTTCACTAACACCATATTTTTTCTTAGCTATATCTGCACCAATTTTACCGTGTAATAATTTAACACTATTTTTTTCAGTCTCTGAAATCTGGATATTATTTTCTTTTACATATTGTAACATTTCATCATCTGTCATCTCTTTTGCATTGTCATGAAGAAGTCCTGCAATTTGTGCTGTTTCTATATCAATATTATAAATTTGGGCAAGTTCCATTGCCATTTCCATTACACCTATAGAATGAATATATCTTTTTTCTGATAATATTTGTTTTAATTCTTCTTTTATTATATCTATTTTTTCCATTTTGTCAGTTAAAGTGTTAGCTTCTATGAAGCTAACACTTATCTCCTTTCTTATTTAAGCCAATCTGGATTTGCTATATACCAATCTATTGTTTTTACAATTCCATCTTCAAATTTTGTTTCTGGTTCCCATCCAAGTTCTGCTTTTATTTTACTTGGATCTATTGCATATCTATAATCATGACCTTTTCTATCTTCTACATATTGAATTAAGTCTTCTGATTTTCCTAATCTTTTTAATATAAGTTTTACAATATCTATATTTCTCTTTTCATTGTGTCCACCTATATTATATCTTTCACCGGCAACACCTTTATGGAATACCATATCTATTGCTTTACAGTGATCTTCTACATATAACCAATCTCTTATATTTTTTCCTGTACCATAAACTGGTAATTTTTCATTATTCATTGCAAGTTTAATCATGTGTGGAATTAATTTTTCATTATGTTGATATGGTCCATAATTGTTTGAACAATTTGTTACATTTACATTCATTTTATATGTTGTATGATATGCAAATGCAATTAAATCTGAACTTGCTTTTGATGCTGAATATGGGCTACTTGGTTGTATTGGTGATTTTTCTGTAAAATATCCATCTTCTCCTAATGCACCATATACTTCATCTGTTGATATATGTACAAATTTATTTTCTGAACCTTCTCCCCATTTTTGTTTTGCTGTTTCTAATAATGTATGTGTTCCTATTACATTTGTATGTGTAAATACAAATGGATTTTTTATACTGTTGTCTACATGTGATTCAGCAGCAAAATGTATTACACCATTTATGTCATATTTATCAAATATTTCTTTCATTTTTTCAAAATCACATATATCTGCTTTTTCAAATGATATTTTATCTTTTACTTTATCTAAATTTGCCATATTTCCTGCATATGTTAATTTATCTACTACAACTACTTTGTAGTCTGGATGTTTATTTACAAAATATTCGACAAAATTTGCTCCTATAAATCCTGCTGCACCTGTTACTAATATATTTTTCATAATTAAATTTCTCCTTTTATATTTTTAAATAAGTCTGTTTGTTTTAATTCTTGTAAAGATGGCCATTTTGCATCTTTTTCTGATGTTATTAAATCTTCTTTCTTTAAATCTCCCATTGGCCATTCAATTCCAACATCTGGATCATCAAATTTTAATCCACCTTCTGCTTCATGATTATATATATCATCACATTTATATGTAAATTCAGCTTCATCTGATAATACTAAAAATCCATGTGCAAATCCTCTTGGTATCATAAACATTTTTTTATTTTCTTCTGTTAATATAACACCTTCCCATTTACCATATGTTTTACTTCCAGGTCTTAAATCAACAGCAACATCAAATACTTCACCTTTTATACATCTAACTAATTTTGCTTGTGTATTTTCTTTTTGAAAATGTAATCCTCTTAGCACACCTTTTTTTGATTTTGATTGGTTGTCTTGTACAAAATCGTAATTTAGTCCTATTTCTTCAAAATCTTTTTTGCTATATGTTTCCATAAAGTATCCTCTATTGTCTCCAAATACTGTTGGTTCTATTATATATACACCATCTATTGTTGTTTCTGTTTTTTTAAATTTTCCCATGTTATACTAGATATCCAGTTTTTAGCTAGATATCTCTCCTTTCTTTTGAATTAAATATTTTTTCTATTCTTCACCAAATACATTGTCTGCTACATCTTTTAAATATTTTCCATAATCTGTTTTCATATATTTTTGAGCTAAATTTGATAATTGTTCTGAATTTATCCATCCTTTATCAAATGCTATTTCTTCTGGACAACATATTTGTAGACCTTGGCGTTTTTGAATTGTTTGAACAAAACTTGCTGTTTCTATTAATGCATCATGTGTGCCTGTATCAAACCATGTCATTCCTCTTCCCAATTTTTCAACTTTTAATTGTCCTCTTTTCATATATTCTTCATTTATTGATGTTATTTCTAATTCTCCTCTTGCAGATGGTTTTACATTTTTTGCTATTTCTATTACTTCATTTGTATAGAAATATAATCCTGGCACAGCATAATTTGATTTTGGATTTGCTGGTTTTTCTTCAATTGACACAGCTTTTCCATTTTCATCAATTTCTACCACTCCGTATGCCCTTGGATCTTTTACATAATACCCAAATATTGTTGCTTCATTTTCTCTTTCATTTGCTTCTTTTAATTTTTGTGCTAAATGTTCTCCATAAAACATATTATCACCTAATATCATTGCAACATTATCTTGTCCTATAAAGTCTTCTCCTATAATAAATGCTTCTGCTAAACCATTTGGCTTTTCTTGAACTTTATATTCAAATTTCATTCCCCATTGGCTTCCATCTCCAAGTAAACTTTTAAATGTTTCTAAATCTCTTGGTGTTGTTATTATTAAAACTTCTCTTATATCTGCTTGCATTAATATTGATAATGGATAATAAATCATTGGCTTATCATATACAGGCATTATTTGTTTTGATATTGCAAGTGTTAATGGATATAATCTTGTTCCACTTCCTCCTGCTAATATAATTCCTTTTCTATTTTTCATAATACTACATCCTTTCTATTGCTCTATACTTTTAGCTTCTTCTAAGTATCTTTTTAATCCATCTTTCCATTCAGGAACTTTTATTCCACATGCTTCGAGTTTTGCTTTTGACATTTGTGAATTAAATGGTCTTTTTGCTTGTGTAACTTTCATCATTTCTATATATTGTTCTGTTGTTACTGGATTTACTTTACATGTAATTCCTTGTTCTTCTAATATTTCTTTTGTAAAGTCATACCATGTTGTATATCCTTCATTTGTAGCATTATATATTCCATAAGGTATTTTTTTCTCTATTGCTTGATATATTATTTCTGTTAAGTCTTTTGCATATGTTGGACTTCCATGTTGATCTGATACTACATTTATTTCATCTCTTGTTGATCCTAATTTTGTCATTGTTTTTACAAAATTGTTTCCTCCAACTCCATATAACCATGCTGTTCTGAAGATGTAATATTCATCCATGTTTGCTGTTATTCCTTCTTCACCATGTAATTTTGTTTTTCCATATGCTGTTACTGGATGTTTTTCATCGTTTTCTTTGTAATCTTTTGATATATCTAAGTCTCCTCCAAATACATAATCTGTAGATATATGTACTAATTTTGCACCAACTTTTTTTGCTGCTTTAGCTAAATTTGTTGGTCCATCTCCATTTATTCTGTCTGCTAAATCATAGTTTTCTTCTGCTTTGTCTACAGCTGTATATGCTGCACAATTTATTATATATTCTGGCTTTGTATTTTCTACATATTCCATAACTTTTTTTTCATTTGTTATATCTAATTCTGATACATCTGTTGCTATTACTTCATTTTCTTTTGCAAATTTTTCTTTTACTTCTTTGGCTAACATTCCGTTAGCTCCTGTTACTAATATTTTCATTTGAAACCTCCATTTATGTTGAGTTTAAATTTCGTGATTATAATATCACAAATAAAAAAAAAGTACAAGTAATTATCATACGATATAATAAATTTTGTTATAAAACTTAAGCTTATGTTTTAATTTGACTTTTATGTAAATTTGTGTTATGATATATTTATTGTTGCAAATTGGCAACTCATTTATCGGTATGATGTATAGAAGAAAGGCTATACAAAACAAAATTCACTCAAAAACATAACAAACACTAGGAGGATTTACTATGAATTTTGATTTCAACATTGGAGCTATTGTAAAACTTGGTATTTTTGGTTTTGCGACCCCACTTTACAAGCTTGGTAAAGTCATTGAAGTAACACCTACTGAGGTTGTTATTGTTCCTCAGCTTAATGTATGTAGGGAATCTGACAATGGACCTTCATCTTTTGATGAATATTGTACGGCAGATGCCTTGCACGAAGTTCTTCATATTAGGCGGCAATTAATTGCCTATTGGACTTACGCTAAAGCCTATGACACGACTATCACAGATTTTATTTCTGAGGCTGATTATTCTTCCTTGGCAAATATTTCTTCTAAATCTTTTTCTGACTACACTCTGAATTTGTATGACAAGAATACTGGTATTTGCAAAGGAGAAGGAGCCAATTGTCGTAATATTGTAGAATCTACGAGTCCTTTCTTCTTTAGCCAGCCCACATCTGATAATGATGGAATTCACCACGAACTTTCTCATTACAGATTCTAAAATAAAAACGGAGCTTTTGAATAATTTCAAAAACTCCGTTTTTATTTTAGTTCTATTTCTCAATCATTTAAACAACTAATCCTCCCATACTCTCAAGCCATTGGATTTTAAAAGCTCTGCGTTTATCTGAAAGAATATCAAACTCTGGATACCCTTCTGCACCTTCATAATAAGCATTTTCTTTGTCGTGATAGCTCAAAATGAGTTCGATTCCACTTACACTTGGAAAAGATGTCAAAGTAAAAAGATCTCCATATACCCCTTCATCCTTACTCTTCAAATGCAATGTCTTCGGTGGGTTGTCCTTCTTCCACATAAATGGGAACATGATTTTAGGAACTACATACATGCCAAGCACCTCCAGCTTAATTAACTCTGAAAGTTTCATAGTAACTCTCAGAAAATTTAGTATTCAATAATCTAAAAGTATAACTATGATATACAATATAAACATTAGCATTATAGCACAATATTATGTCAATGTCAATTTATATTATTTTAAATAAATACTTGGATTCAAATATTTACCATCTTGCATAATTTCAAAATGCAAATGACTCTCCATTCCACTTTCAAATGATGCAGTATTACCTGCTGTTCCTATCGTTTGCCCTTGTTTTACTTCTTCTCCTTCAACAACAAATTCAGCAGTTAATAAATTTGAATATATGGTTTCATATCCTTCATCATGTGAAATTACTACTGTTAAGCCATATCTTGGATCATTTAATATAGATGTTACTACACCATCTGCAGATGCTTTTATTACACTTGTTTTATCAGCTTTTATATCTATTCCTGTATGTGTAATCCATTCTTTTAATGTATCTGAATATATTAAATTTTCTTGTGCAAATTCAGCAATTATTTCTCCATCTGTTGGTTTAGTAAATGTTAATGGCTTCTTTTCTTCTGTTACTTGTGTATTTTCTGTAGCATTAGCTGTTGTTTCTGTTTTAACTGTGTTTTCTTTTTTCTCTGCCTCTGCTTTATTTTCATCTTTTTTTGTATTTTTTGTATTTTCTATAATTTCTGTAGTTGTACTTTCTGTTTTCTTACTGATTTTATCATTTTTTTGATCAGCAATTCTCTCTTGTTCTTCAACTGTTTTTCCCATATTTGAGCTCGCATCTTCTACATTTTCAATATTTTCTGTTATAGATTTACCTGTTTCATTTCCAACCTTTGAATTAGCTTTTGTTGTCATATACATAACAATTCCAACAGATATTGCTAATATGAAAAATATTGCAGTTCCAACATATATTATTAAATTCTCATTTTCATAAAATTTTCTTCCTTTTTTCATAAATTCCTCCTTAATATTTTATTATTAGAAGTATTTACTTTTTTCAGAAGATTATTCATTTTAAGGAAATTATTATTTAATTTCTACATCAGTATAAAAATGTTTTATAATTTCTTCATAATTAGCTCCTGTCTTTGCCATGCTATCTGCTCCTGTTTGACTCATTCCAACTCCATGACCATATCCTTTTACACTAAATTTTATATTTTCTCCATTTATTTCAAATGTAAAATTTGTTGATTTTAATCCAAATATACTTCTTGCCTCTGTTCCTGCAATCTCTTTATTGCCAATCTTTATAGTTTTTACTCTATTGCTTGAAGTAAGCTCTAATATTTTTATACATTCTTCTGTATTAAAATCTATTTCAAAATCAGAATATTTTTCTTTCATTTTATTTATCAATTCTTCTTTAGATAATACTACTTCTGAACTATATTGATTATAACCATCTTCACCACTTGTTTCTACAGATTTTAAATATGGATAATCAATTCCACCCCAAATATTTAATGATGTTTCTGTTATCCCTCCACTGTTTGAGTGGAAAAAAGCATTTATTGGCTTTTCATCATATAAAATGATTTTTCCTGTAGTATCATCTACACATTCCACAATTTTTTGCCAGTTTGATTCAGCCTCATTTTCGTTCCATTTTGCAAATCTATCTTTTTTACTTATCCATGCCTGGCAACAAGCATAATCATCACATATATCTGCATTTTCATGCTTACTTCCATTATTCATTGCTTGATATATTGTATATGTTCTTGCAACTATTGCTTGTGCTTTTAATGCTTCTTTTTCATAACTTGCTGGCATCTCAGCTGATACAACTCCATATAAATATTCATTCATATCAAGTTCTTCTATTTCTCCACTTTCAGTATGAAGTAATTTTATTTTTTGATATTTTAAATAATATGGATTCATATCTTCTGTTTTAATATTTTTTTCTTCAGTATCTTGTTTTTGATTTTCTTCTTGTGCAATAGTTTCTTGGCTTTTTGGACTTGTTGTAAATATTACGGGCAAAATAAAAACAATAATTATAAACCCAATTATATAAAATATCGCTTTTTTCATTTTCAATCACATTCCTTTCTCACAGCACAAACCATGGCTTGAAAAGAACTAAATTTTCCAACCTTATTTCTTTATTTTTTAAGTTAAACTTTTTTACACTGTTAATTTTCTTTTCATATTATCTAATACTTTTCTTTCAATCCTTGAAACTTGTACTTGTGTTATTCCAAGGATTTTTGCAACTTGCATTTGTGTTTTTCCTTTGTAATATCTTAGAAGTATTACTTCTTTTTCGTTATCTTTCAACTCACTTATTAACTTTTTTATTGTAATTCTATTAGTAATTTCATTTTCTTCATCTTTTCCAGAAGATAGCTGGTCTATTAAACTAATTGTTTTATCTGTTTTATTGTCTCTATATTGACTATCTTCTATAGAATTTACTGGTCTTGCTGAATCTAAAGCCATTGCAATATCTTCTTTTGATGTTTTTAATTCTTTAGCTAATTGTTCTAAAGTTATTTCTTTTCCATATTTATTCAAATACTCCTTCTGTAATTCTATTATTTTTATATTTAATTCTTTTATACTTCTACTTATTTTTATTGGCCCATCATCTCTTATAAATCTTTTTATTTCTCCTAATATGTATGGTACTGCATATGTTGAAAGTCGAACTTCAAAACTTGTATCAAATCTTTGTATTGCTTTTATTAATCCAATACTTCCTATTTGATATAAGTCTTCTATATCATATCCTCTTCCATTAAATCTTCGAACAATACTCCAAACAAGCCTACTATTGTCTTCTATTAGTTTTGTCATATCTTCTTTACTTCCGTTTTGAGCTCGTTCTATGATTTTCATATCATTTTCATACACTATTCCTCTCCCCTTACTCCTGTATTTACTAAATTATTAGCATTTTCAACATCTTTTTGTTTTTCACGAGAAGAATTGATTTTTATTTTTTTACTCATTGTTACTTTTGTTCCAACTCCTAGCACAGAATCTACTTCTACATTATCCATAAAGCTTTCCATTATTGTAAATCCCATTCCAGATCTTTCTAAATTTGATTTTGTAGTAAACAATGGCTGTTTGGCTTCTTCTATATTTTCTATTCCTTTTCCTGAATCTGATATTTCTATAAAAACTTCATTTTGAGCTATCTTACAAATTAATTTTACTATTCCTATCTTTTCTTCATATCCATGTATTATCGCATTTGTTACTGCTTCTGATACTGCTGTTTTTATATCTGCAACTTCTTCTACTGTTGGATCTAATTGTGCTATAAATGCTGCTACTGCTATTCTTGCAAATGCTTCATTTTTAGATTTGCTTAAAAATTCTATTTTCATTTCATTATCATATGTCTTAGTCATATTGCACCTCCTTCTTATCTTTTTGTTCTACTGGTATTAATCTTAATAGTCCACTCATTTCAAATATTTTTTGTATTTGTGTGTTTACATTTGCTATTTTTAATTCTCCACCAATCATGTTTATTAATTTATATCTTCCTATTATTAGCCCAATTCCTGCACTATCCATAAAAGAAACATTGCTAAAATCAAATATAACTTCCTTTGGCATATATCTTTGAATTTCATTATCTATCCTCCTTCTTATCTTTTGTACACAACATTCATCTATATCTTCTTCTATTTCGAAGATTAATCGCTTGTCCTTTTTTATATATGTAATTTTCATATTTATTACTTTCCTTTCTCAAGGCTCATACTCAAGTTGAAAAAGAATTAAATTGTAATTATTTTTCAACTTTTTCCTCCTTGGTTATAGTTTAATGAAATTATATATTTTTTTACATTTATTTCCAAGAGTGAATTATGGGAAGTTTTGTCTCTTTTGCAAAATTTGGAATTTTTAGTCAAAAAAAGAAATCAGCTTAGAATTTAACTAAGCTAATTTCTTTTTCTTTTAATATATAAAGTATTTTTTTATTTAATTACTAATTCTATACTTTATATATTAACCCATCTTTTATTTTTACACATTTCTGTGTTTCTTTTGCCAATTCCATATTATGAGTAACTATTATTATAGTTTTTCCACTTTTGTTTAATTCTTTAAAAATATTCATAATATTTTGTGCTGTATTTGTATCCAATGATCCTGTTGGCTCATCCGCTAAAATTAACTCTGGATCATTTATCAATGCTCTAGCAATCGCCACTCTTTGTCTTTGACCTCCAGACAATAAATTTACTTTTTTATCTTTTAAGTTTTCTATGCCTAAATCTTTTAAAAGCTTTTCTGCTTTATTTCTAAAATTTCTTATAAGATTCTTATCTTTACAAAATAATATTGGAACTCTAACATTTTCTATTACTGTTTCTTCTTCTATAAGTCCAAAATCTTGTAAAACGAAACCTATTTTTTTATTTCTTATCTGAGCCAATTCATTTTCTGACATCTTACTTACATTCTTTCCTTCTAGTAAATATGTTCCTTCAGTTTGTTTATCTATACAACCTAATATATATAATAAGGTTGATTTTCCAGAGCCTGATACGCCTACTATTGAGCAAAAATCTCCTTTTTCAATTATTAAATTAATACTTTTTAATGCTTCTACTTCTATTGATTTATTTGCATTATAAATTTTTTTTAAATTTTTTATTTCTATAAAACTCATTAATCCACCTCCCTTAAAACCTCTATTGGTTTTTTATCTCTTAATCCAATAACCGTAACTGCTGTTGTTAAAATAAAAATTCCTATATATATAAACAATGTTATATACACATTTTTTTCGTTATATGTATACAAGGTTCTTAAATATGTAACTATTTTATTCGAAAATATTGAAGAAATAATAGTAGGAATAACAATTATTATAAAATTTCTTATAGTCAATAGTGCAATTCCTTTTTTCCATGTAATTCCAGTTATATAATATATTGTCAACAATCTTTTGTACTCTAAATTTGCTAAAGTATTATATCCACCTATACTCATTATTATAAAAACAAAAACTATAATAAATTCATATATTTTTTGTTCATTATATATAAATATATTATTTATATTATTTTTACTAATATCTTCTAAACTACTTATTTTTCCTATTCCTTTTTCCTTAATACTCTTATATGTTTCAATATAATCATTCGTTTTTATTATCATACCATTATTTGCCCAATATAATGGCATTTTTTCAAATATATTAGGCATTATTACTATTTCATCATTTGGTGTTGTTTTTATAAATAAATCAGCTATACTACAATCTGAATGATTAGCTCCACCAGTATATACATATGTTTTATTTTTTAAAATTCCAATAACTTTAAATGTCAATTCTTCTTTAACCGTCATATTTTCATCTAAAAAAACATTTGTTGAAAAAACTGAATTTATTTTATATGTATCTCCCAATTTATTAGATATTACAACTGGTATAATTTCTTTATCTATATCACTATTATCAAACCACTTTCCTTCTTTCAAATCCAATTTAATTGTATTGTATACTAGTTGATCATATTTTATCATTCCATATAAATTTCTTTCACTTCCAACTATTGTATATACACTTCCTACCTCTTCAACATTATTAATATTTTTCATTATATTTTTTAGTTCTTCATATCTATCATTATTATAATTTTCTGGTAAAAAACTTATATGTTGAGCTTCATCAAAAAATGCAATATCGTTTTTCATATTTAATTTTTTCATTAAAATATCAGTATCTATTGCTTCTGTAATTGGAATAAGAAAAAATGTAAGATAAAATACTGATATAACAATTTGTACTATTATCAACAAATTTTTAAACTTATTTTTTTTTAATAATTCTATTAAAAAGATTATATCCCCACACATAATTATTTCCTTCCTAAATATCTTACCTCAGTTTTTGAAATCTTTTTTGCAATTACATGCACATTAAAACTAACAATAAGAATTATAATTAAATATAATATTATAATTTCATTCATCTTTAAAATATAATTTATTTCTAAAGCTCTTAACAATAATATTGTACTAAAATATATAATCAAGCTTATTATAAAAGCAACGCTACTTATAATAAAACATTCTAACATTATTAGATTGTATATTGTTCTATTTGTAGCTCCATTTAATCTATATATCATATATTTTCTCCAATTTTGATCTACCCAATATCTAAATAAAGCTAATATATTTACTAAAGCAATCATCATTAATACTGTATATAATATAGTATAATAATTTATATTTTCTAAACTATTTTTAATCTTTGTTGGTAATATCATATTATTGTCATAAAACTCTTGTTGAATTAATGCTTTGATTCTATTGTTTTCGTCAACTGTAGTATTATAGTCTGTAATAATTTCTATCCCTTTTATTGGATATTCATTTTTAAAAAATGTTGTATCTGGAATTATCCCTATTTCTATATCATTTATGTTATCTATTTTCTTATTATCAGAAATATAATTAATGTATTTATTTATTCTTATATTGAGTAAATCAATTGCCATAACTTTATATTCTTTTCCATTAATATTTATTGTTTTATTATATATAAGCATATCACTAGTTGCTATTTCACTTAAACTATCAATCATAATATAATTAGTACAATTTTTTCTATCCTCTTCTGTAATTTCTCTTCCTATAAAATCATTAGAGTCAATAATAATCTTATTCGTTCCTATTATCAAATTATACAATTGTTTTTCTTCACCACTTTTTATATTTTTTATTTTTTTCCCATATTCTACATTACTATACACTCTATATGAAATATTACTTTTTATATTTTGAATCTTTTTTAACAATTCATTAATCTTTTGGTATGTTATATCTTCTCCTGATACAAAAAAACAACTTGACTCTCCTGTATATGTATTCATAAGTTGTGCTGAATTCATATTTAATGATGAAAAGAAAAAAAATCCATAAGAAGAAACTATTATACTAAAAAAAAGTATAATAAATATCATCTTCTTCTGGATTATAAATTCTTTTAAATCTTTAATTGACAATTCAAACAACTTCATATATTTTTCTCCATTATTTTAATCTAATGTAATTTTTACTATATATTATCATGTTTTTTATCAAAAGTCAAAAAGAAAAGACGAAATATTTCTATTTCATCTTTTCTTTTATTTTTAATAAAGTATTCAAAGCATCAATTGGAGTTAACTCATTCAAATTAATCTTATCAATCTCATGAGCAATCTCTCCAAGTTTATAATTAAACATATCAAATTGTCCTTCAACAACTTTCTTATTTTCCTTTTCCTGTTTCTTTCCAGAAAGCATACTCTTTCTCTCTAAACTTGTTAAAATTTCATTAGCCCTCTTTGTTACAACTTTAGGAACTCCTGCTAAACGTGCAACATGAATACCATAACTTTCATCTGTTCCACCTTCAACAATTTTTCTTAAAAATATTATATCTTCACCTTTTTCCTTTACTGCTATTGAATAATTTTTTATACCTTCTTGTTTATCTGCAAGTTCAATTAGTTCATGATAATGTGTTGCAAATAATGTCTTAGCACCACATTTTTCTTTGTCTGCAATATATTCAGCAACAGCCCAAGCAATTGAAAGTCCATCATATGTTGATGTTCCTCTTCCTATTTCGTCTAATATTACTAAACTATTTTCTGTTGCTTCTTTTAGAATTGTTGCAACTTCCATCATTTCAACCATAAATGTACTTTGTCCCATACTTAAATCATCAGATGCTCCAACTCTTGTAAATATTTTATCAACAACACCTATTTCCGCTTCTGTTGCTGGAACAAAACATCCAACTTGTGCCATTAATGTTATTAATGCAACTTGTCTCATATATGTAGATTTACCTGCCATATTAGGTCCTGTTATAATTGCTAATCTATCTCCATCTTTATCCAAATATGTATCATTTGGTACGAAATTTCCTATTCCAACCATTTTTTCTATTACAGGATGTCTTCCATCTTTTATTTTGATTTTTCCATTATCAGTTACTACTGGTTTGCAATAATTCATATCTTCTGCAACTTGTGCGAATGCTGATAATACATCTAGTGTTGATACTACATTTGCAGTTTTTTGAAGTCTTTTTACATTTTTTGCAATTTGCTCTCTAATTTTTACAAACTCTTCATATTCCAAATTAACAACCTTTTCTTCTGCGCCTAAAATCTGCCCTTCTAAATTTTTTAACTCTTCTGTTATATATCTTTCACCAGTTGTTAATGTTTGTTTTCTTATAAATCTATCTGGAACTTGTGATACAAATGATTTTGACACTTCTATATAATATCCAAATACTTTGTTATATCCTACTTTTAAATTTTTAATTCCTGTTTTCTCTTTTTCTTCTGCTTCTAATTTTACAATCCAGTTTTTGCCTTCTGTTGTTGCAGTTTTTAATTTATCAATTTCAGCATTATATCCTAATTTGATTATTCCACCATCTTTTATTGTCATTGGAGGGTCATCAATAATTGATTTATTTATTAATTCATAAACATCTTGTAATTCATCTAAATCTTCATGTAATTGTTTTAATTTTGGTGACATACATGTTGAAAGAATATTTTTTACTTCTGGCAATTTTTCTAATGAATTTCTAAGTGTTATCATATCTCTTGCATTTGCATTACCATATGTCATTTTGGCAGAAAGACGTTCAATATCATATACTTTTTTTAATGTATCTACTACATCTCCTCTTAACATCATATTGTCTTTTAATTCACTTACTGCATCTAATCTTTCATTTATTTCTTTTACATCTAATAATGGATCATTTAGCCATCTTCTAAGTAATCTTCCTCCCATTGATGTAGATGTTTGGTCTAATACCCAAAGTAGTGTTCCTTTTTTACTTTTGTCTCTCATTTTCTCAGTAATTTCTAAGTTTCTCCTTGCATTTATATCTAATGCCATATATTTTGATAAATTATATATATTTATAGTGTTTATATGTTCCAAACTTGTCATTTGAGTTTCATTCAAATATTCAAGTAAAGCATTTATTGATTTTACTACAAGTGTTTTTTCTTTTAAATTTCCTATTTCTTTTTTATTTTCTAATATATTATAATCTAATTGTAAATTTCCTACTTCATCAGAGAAGAATTTATCACTAAATCTACTCATATAAATTGAAAATCTTTCTCTAATTTTGTCCATTTCTTCTTGACATTCAAACATCATTGAATTTGCAATAATTTCAGATGGTGAAAATCTTGCAATTTCATCTAATAATGTTTCAAAATTGTTTTCACCTTTTATTTCTGAACTATAAAATTCTCCTGTTGAAATATCACATACACTTATTCCAAAATAAAGTCCTGTTTTACATATACACATTATATAATTATTTTTCTTTTCTTCTAGTAAATTACTTTCAACAATTGTTCCCGGTGTAAGTATTCTTATTACACCTCTTTCAACTATTCCTTTTGCTGTTTTTGGGTCTTCTAATTGCTCACATATTGCAACTTTATATCCTTTTTCTATTAATTTTGCTGCATATACTTCTGCTGCATGATGTGGAATTCCTGCCATTGGTGCTCTTTCTGCTTGTCCGCAATCTTTTCCTGTTAATGTTATTTCAAGTTCTCTTGATGCTGTTATTGCATCATCAAAGAACATTTCATAAAAGTCTCCTAATCTATAAAATAATATGCAATCTTTATATTTTTCTTTTGTTTCTAAATATTTTTGCATCATTGGTGAAAAACTTGATTTATCCATATTTTCTAGTGTATTTCCTGCCATTTTTATCATTCCTTTCTTGAAACATAGATTAGTTGGAAAAGAATTAAATTTTGGCGAGCACTGAGGCTGTTAAAGCTTTGCTTGTTACAGCCTCAGTATGTGTAACTAAGAATTTTATTTAAAAGGCAAGGGCGCATACGTTGTGTATGTAACCGCGTTTTAAATGAAATTCGACACAGCCAAAATTGTAATTATTTTTCAACTAAATTAAATTATTTGTCCCTTCAAATACCACATATGTTCTGAAATAATCTTTAAATCTATTATTGTATCTATTAGTTCTTTACTTCCTTCAAATATAACAACTTTATTACTATCAGTTCTTCCTGTTAATAATTCTGGATTATTTTTGCTTGGTCCTTCAACTAATACTTTTTGAATTGTTCCTACATATTTACTATTATTCTTTGCAATTTGACTTTCAACTAATTCTTTTAATCTGTCAAATCTTTTATGTTTAATATCTTCTGGAACTTGATTTTGCATTTTATCTCCAGGTGTTCCTACTCTTCTTGAATATATAAACATATATACTTGTTCAAAACATACTTTTCTTACAACATCTAGTGTATCTTCAAAATCTTCTTCTGTTTCACCAGCAAAACCTACTATAATATCTGTTGATAATGTTAAATTTGGAATCTTAGCTTTCATTTTTTCAACTAATGCTAAATATTGTTCTTTCGTATATTTTCTGTTCATTGTTTTTAATACTTTTGAACTTCCTGATTGAAGTGGTAAATGTATTAATTTACATACTTTTTCACAATCTGCAATTGCTTCTATTACATCATCTGTAAAATCCTTTGGATGTGGTGATACAAAACGTATTCTTTCAATTCCATCTATTTTATTTATTTCTCTTAATAATGTTGCAAAAGAATTTATTCCTTTATATTCAAGTCCTTTTCCTTTCCAATCTTCTGATACTAAATATGAATTTACATTTTGTCCTAATAATGTAATTTCTTTATATCCTTCTTTTGCTAATTGTTCTACTTCTTGTAATATATCTTTTGGATGTCTACTTCTTTCTCTTCCTCTTACATATGGAACTATACAATATGTACAAAAATTGTTACATCCATACATTATTGTTACAGATGCTTTTATATTACTTGTTCTTTTTATTGGTAGTCCTTCATAAACTTCTCCATCTATATCCATTATATCTAACATTTTCTTTTTACTTTGCATTGTATTATATAAATCTTCTGGGAAGTTTTGTAATGTATGCGTTCCAAAAATTATATCTGTATATGAATAACTTTCATGTATTTTATCTGTTATATGTTTTTCTTGCATCATACATCCACCAATTGCAATTATTGTTCCTCTTTGTTCTTTTATTCTTTTTAATTCACCTAATTTTCCAAATAATTTGTCTTCAGCATTTTCTCTTACACAACATGTATTAAACATAACAAGATCTGCTTCTTTATAATCATCTGTTGGTTTGTATCCCATTTCTTCTACCATTCCACATAATTTTTCAGAATCATTTTCATTTAATTGACATCCCATTGTTAATATATAATATTTTAAATTTTTTCCTTGATTTATTTCTTTTACTTTTTCTATGTATTGTTTTTGTTTTTCTATTTCTTGTTCTGTTTTCATGTTTTTTTTCTTCCTTTCTTAATGCTTTTTCCTAATTATATTTATAAGATTTTTATCTCTTATCTATCTTCATCTTCTCTACCTAATATTTGTATGAGAAATGATTCTCTTACATTAAGTTCTTTGCACAAACTAGAATATGTTGTGCCTTTCCTACTTATTATTTTTTTGACCATTATCTCTCTTAATAGTTTGTCTTTTTCTAATTGTGCCTGTTGTTTTATTTCTTTTGAATTTTCTGCAAAATATATAATTTGATTTGTTACTTGTAAAGCCATACTTTCCTTACCACACCAATAATAAAACTTAATTAATTCAAATACTTCTGTTTCTTTTAATTTTGGAATTATTTTTTTTAAAGATTCTTCTACACTAATCTCTTGATTATTTTTTAAATATTTTACTTTTAAAGATTTTATTTTTTTCCAAATAGCATTTTGTGATAATATTTTTCTTTGAAGTGTTTTCTGATCTTTTTCTCCTAAATTTTCTAAATATTTGTATATTATTTCTGGTTGCAAATTCAAATTCAATGCAACTTCAAATGGATATTGAGTAATCAATTGCTTTGTTATATTTTTTTCGGTATTTCTATCTATTTTAAAAATTTTTTTCTCTTTTTGTGCTCTTCTAGTATATACATATACTGTATTCTTTGAAATTTGCAATTCTGCCATAAGATGCTTTATTTCTTTTATTCCTGAGTTATATAATTTTACAAATAACTCATATTTATTTATTCTCTTTTTCTTTTCTTTTTTCTTTCTTGGAACTTTTACAATTTTTCCTTCTTTGTTAGCTCTATGAATATATGAATATATTGAACTTTTTGGTGATTCTAATTTTTCTTCAAGTTCATCTAAATCAGTTACTCCCAAATTGTATAATTCAATAAATTGCACATATTTGCTTATTTTTCTTTTTTTCTCTTTATGTTTTTTTAATTTTATAATTTTTCCTTCTTTGTTGGCTTGATATATATATGTATAAATCGTTTTTTTAGTTGAATTTAATTCAATTTTTAATTCATCTACATTTGTTTTTCCAGAATTATATAATTCAATCAACTGCACATATTTACTTTTTTTATTTTTCACTTTTCATTGCCTTCTTATAATTATTTTTCTCATCTTCTGTTAAACAAATTTCACACCAATTTTAGCATAAATTGGCTTTAAAGTCAATTTTCTTTTAAAACTATTTACATTCTACTGTAATAGTGATATAATTATAAAGTTCGCTTTTTATAACCCCTATCCGGGGTAATTACCCAAAGGAGGAAAAGCTATGGGTATCTTCAAGAAAAATTCGAAAATTGCAACAACAGATGTTTCTACAAAAAAATCTGACGATGACATGTATAATTCTGCATGTCTGAATGTTGCGATTGCCACTGGCAATTTTAGCCACATGTCTCAGGCAGAAATTGTGGAATGCATTGAAAGTTGTAAACCAAATTCTAACAAGTAACCCATTATAAAAAAAGTATTACTTTTCTCACTCTTCAACAAAGAGTGAGTTTTTATTTTATATACTTATCTGTAATGTCTCTTTTTCTTGACATTTTTTTACAATCATGTTATAATTTTATAGTTCGTAAGCCTAATATGGCTTTTATTCAATTCTAAAAAAATATTGGAGGATAAGTATTATGGAGTCTAATGAATTTATCAAAAAAATTTCTGTTGCCTTTTTGGAACGTAAACCTCAATTCATAGAAACTGATAATCCTTACACTGCAGCAAAATTTTACAAGGATTTAGCTGATTCTGATTTTTCCTTATATACAAAGAAAGACTATCAGCGGGTATCTCGCCTATTAGCTTCTGTTGCCCTGCATAACGGAAGAATCACAGAAACCAGCCAAGATGGTCAAGTAATTACTTTCACTTTTAGTTTCTCCAGTCAAGGAAATTATGAAGAATTTCTTGAGAATGTAAAAGTTGAAAATACAGTAACTAATTAACCATTATTAAAGCCCAATTTCGATTGAAATTGGGCTCTTTTATATTTTATTTATTAATTTTACAAATGTAAAACTCTTGATTTTATTTCTTTTGTTTTTCCTACATTCCAGAAATTCTCTCCCAAATATCCACATGTACGACGAACAACATTCATTTTATTATGGTCTTTATTTCCACATTGTGGACATTCCCATTCATTTTGATCATTTATAATCATTTCTCCATCATATCCACAAACTTGGCAATAATCTGATTTTGTGTTAAATTCAGCATATTGAATATTATCATATATAAATTTAACAACTTCTTCTAATGCTTCAAGATTGTTTTTCATGTTTGGAACTTCAATATAAGATATTGCTCCACCTGATGATAATGGTTGGAATTCACTTTCAAATTTCAATTTGCTAAATGCATCTATTTTTTCTCTAACATCAACATGGTATGAATTTGTATAATATCCTTTATCTGTAACATCTGGAATACTTCCAAATTTTTCTTTATCAATACGGGCAAATCTATAACATAAGCTTTCTGCTGGTGTTCCATATAATGAAAATCCTAATCCAGATTCATTTCTCCATCTTGTTGTTCTATCTTTTAAGTAATTCATTACTCTTATAGCAAATTCATGTCCTTCAGGAGTTGTTTGTGATACACCTTTCATTAATTTTGTTGTTTCATATATTCCTATATATCCTAATGATAATGTTGAATATCCATCTTTTAGGTATTTATCAATTTTTTCACCCTTCTTTAAACGTGCTATTGCACCATTTTGCCAATGTATTGGTGATATATCTGATGATGTTCCTAATAATGAATAATGTCTACACATTAATGCTTCTTTACATAATTCAAGTCTTTCATCTAATAATTTCCAGAACTTTTCTTCATCGCCTTGTGCAAGTATTCCTATTTGTGGTAAGTTGATACTTACAACACCTTGATTAAATCTTCCTTCAAATTTATATTGTCCATTTTCATCTTTCCATGGAATCAAGAAACTTCTACATCCCATTGGACTAAATACATTTCCTTCATAGTTTTCTTTCATTTTTTTAGCTGAAATATAATCTGGATACATTCTCTTTGCAGAACATTTTACTGCTAGTTTTGTTAAATAATCATATTTTCCACCTTTTAAACAGTTATGTTCATCTAAAACATATACTAATTTTGGAAATGCTGGTGTTACATAAACTCCAACTTCGTTTTTTATACCTTGTATTCTTTGTTTTAATATTTCTTCTATTATCATTGCATTTTCATTAATGTATTCATCTTCTGGTTCTAGATGTAAAAATAATGTTACAAATGGAGATTGTCCATTAGTTGTCATTAAAGTATTTATTTGATATTGTATTGTTTGAATTCCTGCTGATAATTCTTCTTTTACTCTATCATTTACCATATCTTCAATTATATTTTTATGTAATTTTCCACCATATTTTTCTGTTAATCTTTTCTTTATTTTGTCATGGCTTCTTCTTAAATATTTTCCTAAATGTTTAATATCAACAGATTGTCCTCCATATTGGTTACTTGCAACTGCTGCAATTATTTGTGTTGTTACTGTACATGCTACTTGGAAACTCTTTGGTGTTTCAATCATTTTTCCATTCATTACAGTACCATTATCTAACATATCTCCTATATTTATTAAACAACAGTTGAATATTGGTTGTACAAAGTAATCTGCATCATGAAAATGTAATATTCCTTCTTCATGTGCTTTTGAAATTTTCTCTGGTAATAAGATTCTTTTTGTTAAATCTCTTGAAACTTCTCCTGCTATATAATCTCTTTGTGTTGATGCTAACATTGTATTTTTATTTGAATTTTCTTCTGCTAATTCTTTATTTTCATTACGGATTAATCCTAATATTGATTCATCTGTTGTGTTTGATTTTCTTACTAATGCTCTTGTATATCTATATACTATATATTTTTTGGCTAATTCATATTTATCTAATTCCATTAATTTTTCTTCAATTACATCTTGAATGTCTTCAACTAACATTCTTTTCTTTCCAAGGTCTTCGATATATGATATTATTTCATCAATTTCCTCTTTTGTTGCTTTTTCTTTTCCTCTTACTTCTTTATTTGCTTTTTCAATAGCTGTTTGAATTTTTGCACGATCAAAGTCTATTGTTCTTCCGTCTCTTTTAATAACTTTCATCTTTGTTTACTTCCTTCCCCATAAATATGCAAACACTACAAAATCCTAGATTTTTAATTAATTTTTGTTTTTATTTGTAAGTATTTTTATACTTGTTTTTTCTTCAAGTACAAACTAATTATACATTTAATTTTATAAAAATCTGTTGCAAAAGCAACAAAAATATAATATAATCTTTTTAGTTTTTTCATAATTTGATGTATAATTTTTATGTCGAATTTTGAAAGATTTGATATTTCGGCGAAAGCTAATTTTAGGAGTAATGTTATGGATACTAATTTCGATAAAAAAATTTTTATAAAAAATTTTCGAGAAAATTGTAATAAGATTCAAATAAAAAAAATAAGTAAAGGTGAAACTGTTACTTCATATATTGAAAAACGTAATCAAATATGTATAATAATTAGTGGAGAAGTTGATTTAATCAGATATGATGTTAATGGAAATAAAACTATAATTGGACGTTTTAACGAAAATGATGTTTTTGGTGAAGTTTTTTATCCAGCAAATACTAATAATGAACTTTTTGCTGTTGCTAAAAAAAATTCTGAAATATTATATTTTACTTATGATACTTTATTTGCAAAATGTGAATGCAATTGTTCTTTTCATAGAGAATTAATTAATAATTTGAGTGAATTATTTTTAGATGAAATTATTAGATTAAATTTACGTGTTGAACTTTTGACCAAAAGAAATACTCGTGATAAATTGCTTTCTTATTTTGATATATTATCAAAAAGTTCTATGAGAAAAACTTTTACTCTACCATATAATTACACTGATTTAGCAGATTTTCTTAGTGTTGATAGAAGTGCTATGATGAGGGAACTTAAACTTTTAATTGATGAAGGTTTTGTTGAGAAAAATGGTTCTAAAATTACATTATTATATTAATAAGGAAGGAGCTTTATACCCCTTCCCTTTTATAAAGCAAACAATTGCACTTGTTTGCAAAAAGTTAATATTCTTTATGCATCTCTCCATTTGCCAGAAAACTATACAAGTGTTTAACGCCATCTGCATCATTAGTCTCGCAAAATCCACGCAAATCATCTGCAAAACGTTTATTATATGGACTATAATAAACAATAGTTTCATTATTAGGAATTTTCCACTGGTCTAAACATTCAAAATATTGCCATGAATAAATTATATTATTTCTCTTACTAACTGCAAATGTATATTCATCTGAATATCCATTTATTTCCAAATGCCCAGAATAGTCTATATTACACTCATATACTTCTGCATGATGCATTCCATCTAATCCAGTCCGCGACCTAAAAATATAATACATTCTACCAATAATATATCTCTTGCCGTAAAAGTCGTCTTTCTTATCGTCTCCATCCCATTGTCCTTCTATAAATTCTTCTATGTCATTCTCAATATACCAATCATAATCCTCTTTTAATCCTGCCTCTTTGAGCACTTTTTCAAAGTTTTCTTTTCTTTTTTCTGATGCTTCCTCTTGAGAATTTAACTCTTGAATTACATATGAACTACTATCAATTTCACTTTCACTTGTAGAAACATCTGATGGAGCAGAAACAATCAGTGCTTCAACAAAAATAGTCATTGCTATGAAAGCTACAAAAATAAACCTTTCATAATTTTTCATTTGAATATTCCTCCCTGAAAATTTTTTCTTTTTTTATGTAAAAAATACCAAATGTGCAACTTCGGTATTCTAAAACTGCTAAAATATGGGATATATCAAAACTTTCTCAATATACAGTATACTATATTTATGTTAATTAGTCAAGCTTGATATCAAATATAAATACCCTCCAAGATATCCTCTTGGAGGGCAAAATACACTATTAAGTTATTTTATTATTTTTTGTTTTACTCTGCAGTTTCTTCCTTCACCTCATTGAAATCAGTATCAACTGCATTTTTCTTTTCTGCTTCCAGATTACTTTCTTCATCATTTGCATCAATAATATGCTTGGTCACCATGTAGGTGGTAACTGCAGAGAAAGCAGTGGGCAGAATTTTCTCCATAATTTCCTTCGCCTGTTCAATAAATGCCTTCAGCTGAGGATTCTTTTCCATAAAGGATTGGTCTTCCTCCGTATTAAAGACACCCTTTCCATAAAGGAATGCACAAAGACCAATAATTGCTGCAAGAAGTGCAAAAGTCTTAAACTTTTTAGCCTGGGCTTCATCATCCAAATCGATGTTAAGCTTACTTGCAATAAACAATTTTGCCATTTCGATATAGACACCTGCCTTAGCAGATGCATCACCAGTAATAGCAACTACTTTATCCTTTACTTTTTCATACCACTGAGGTTTCTGGGTAAGCACATACACTACCAACACAGATGCTGCAACAGGCATAAGTTTTTCGGCCTTAGGCTGAATCCATGCAAATTTCTGATGTGCCTCTTCCACAGAATCCATCTTTCCTTCGATTTCTTCAACAGAAAGTTCTTCAGGCTTATCGGTGGAATCAAAAACCCTTGTCAGTGCATATGCACCAGATACAACACCACCAAATGCAACCAATTCTTTCAGAGCTTTTTTATCCTTCAGAATATCAAACTCAAATCCAAGTTCCTTTTTGCAATTCTTATTCAGATTGCTCACATTCAGTTTAGCGTCTTTGGCATTCAGAACCCGATATGCACCATAAATGCTTACCACAGGTACTAGCCATTTCAAAGTCCCCTTATACTTTTCAAGGAATTCCTTAATAAGTTCAACATTTTCTTTCGGAGAATGCTCATAAATCTGCTTCTTAAAACTAGTAACCTTGGCCATAACATTTGCCTCCTCTTTTTTTGCAACTTTAGTCTGCAGAGCAACTTCTTTTGCCTGCAAAGCTGTTTCGCTCTCTTCGAGCTTTTTTTCTCTTAAAGTCAATTCTTTTTCACGTTCATGCAATGCCTCTTCTTTACGATTTGCTTCTTCAAGAATTTCAGCAGCATAAACCTGTGCATATTCTTCAGGCTTAAACTCAAATCCCAATCTAAAATTATTTTTAGAATCAATCATTTGCACCCGAGATTCACCAATTTCGGAAAATTCACTAATCTTACACCAATAACACTGATCACCTTCATTCCAATAGCATCTATCATTAGCAAAATAAACCTCAATAATACCAAAACTGTTAGGACAATGCATTTCAATTGCATAATCCGATGAATCATAATAACCCAGATTTTGATCCCAAGTATATTTATGCCATTTTCCACATTTAGGGCACAAATACTTTTGGGGGATCAATTCCAATAATTCGCCTTTCATTATAAATTCCTCCGTTGTTAATAAATTGCCTCTTGCATGTTATGTTGTTATACTAGCCTCCTACTAAAAAATAATCTTTCTCCTTTCTTAATAATGTATTTACTCTTATGTCAATTGCAATATGCTATTGACATAAAAAATAAATTCTTCGCTATTATACTATCATTTTATGTTAATGTCAATAAAAAGCAGTAAAAATCTTCATCTTCACTGCTTTTTATATAATCTGGCAAGAACAAAGGAATACTATGTCTCTTTATTCTTTATTTTATAATACTATAAAAATTATCAAATTCAAATCCTTGATTTCTAAAATAAGAAATTATAGTAGGTAATGCTTCTGCTGTAGCCTTTTTTCCACCAGCATCATGCATAAGAACAACAACACTATTATGTTTTGGAACTGTTTTATCTAATTCTGCTATAAATTCTTCAGTCGTTTTAGCCCCTGCCGCATCAGAAGTTAAAGCATTCCAATCAATATGTGCTATATTATTTTCATTAAGCAATGTTAATGCATCTGTTTTTATACTTGCATATTTTCCTCCCCAATATCCACCAGGAAATCTAAATAAATGAGGATTATAATCTGGCATTCCAATTGCATTTCTAATTGCTGTTATACAATTATTATATTCATCTAAAACACTTTGAGGAGAGGCATATATTTGTGAATAAACATGTGAATATCCATGACTTGCTAAATAATGTCCTTCATCAAACTCTCTTTTTACTATTTCTGGATTAAGTTCTACTCTACTTCCAAGCAGAAAGAATGTGGCTTTTATATTCTCAGCTTTTAAAGTATCTAATACCATTGGTGTTACATTTGAAGATGGACCATCATCAAATGTCAAAAAAACTCTTTTTGTATCTGATTTATATATATTTGCCATATTAGTTTTTCCTTCTTCTGTAAGTTGAGGTGATTTTTTTCTTCTTTCTTCCTCTTCCTTTGCTTTTTGTTCTTCTGCTATTCTTTCCTGTTCTTTTGCTTCATTTTCAGCATTTTGAACTTGTTCCAAATAAGATAAATATAGTTTTTTAGCACGTCTATTATTTACAACTTCTATTGTTGTAATTATTAATGTAACACATATTAGTAAAATACAAACTATAAAAATTAAGTTTCTCCTATTATTATATGTTCTTCTTATTGATATCAAATCCATTACTCCACCTTTTATTGAATTTAGAGGTCTTAATTATGTGCAAAACCTCCATTCAGCTTCTAATTTCTTAAATATTCTAGTTCTTCTTCAACATTTTTTCTCATGAATATAGGTTCCCCTTTTTCAATAACTTTTATTCCATGTAATTTATCATATTCATATAAACTATTCCATGTTCTTAAATCTTCTGGCATACCTATTTGTCTTAATATATCTTTTGATGTGTTTTCCATAAATGGTAATAAACATATTGCAATTTTTCTTATATTTTCTATTAAATGATACATACTTGATTTTAATTTATCTGTTTCTTCATTTTTAGCTAATTCCCATGGACGAGTTTCATCAATATATTTATTTGTTCTTGATATTATTGTCCATAATTCTTGTAAAGCATTTGACATTTGATATTTTTCAATCAATTCTTCTACATCCTTTAACTTATTAGTTGTAAATTCTTCAAATTCTTTATCAACTTCATTTAATGTTCCTACATATTCTGGTACATTACATTCAAAATATTTATTTACCATTGATACTGTTCTATTTACTAAATTTCCCAAGTCATTACATAAATCTGAATTATATCTTTCTATAAAATCTTCTGGAGTATATACACCATCTTGTGAAACAGGCATTACTCTTAATAAGTAATATCTTGTTGCATCTAATCCATATCTGTCTATTAATTTTTCTGGATATACTGTATTTCCTTTTGATTTTGACATTTTACCATCTTTCATCATAATCCAATTATGAACAACAAATTTCTTTGGAATTGGTAAATCTAATGCCATTAAGAAAATTGGCCAATATATTAAATGGAATCTTGCAATATCTTTTCCAACAATTTGAACATCTGCTGGCCAATATTTTTTAAATAATGTGTCATCATCTTGCATATATCCTAAGGCTGTTAAATAGTTTGTTAATGCATCTAGCCATACATATATTACATGTTTTGGATCATTTGGAACTTGTATTCCCCAATTAAATGATGTTCTTGTTACACATAAATCTTCTAATCCTGGTTTTATGAAATTGTTTATCATTTCTGTTTTTCTATATGCTGGTTCAACAAAATCTGGATTTTCATCATAGAATTTTAAAAGTTTGTCTGCATATTTTTTCATATTAAAGAAATATGCTTCTTCTTTTAATAATTTTACTTCTCTACCACAATCTGGACATTTTCCATCAGCTAATTGTGTTTTTGTAAAATATGTTTCACAAGGCATACAATACCAACCTTCATATTCACCTTTATAAATATCACCTTTTTCTAAAAAATATTCAAATATTTTTTGTACTGCTTTTACGTGGCGTTCTTCTGTTGTTCTTATAAAATAATCATATTTTATATCCATTTTTTTCCACAAATCTTTTGCCATTTTTGCCATTTCATCAACATGTTCTTGTGGTGTTTTTCCGGCTTTTTCAGCAACAGTTTGAATCTTTTGACCATGTTCATCTGTTCCTGTTAGCATAAATACATCATAACCTCTTAATTGTTTATATCTTTTTATTGTATCTGCTAATACTTCTGTATATGCTGTTCCTATATGAAACTTTCCACTTGGGTAATATATTGGTGTTGTTAAATAAAATTTTTCTTTCATTATTGTATCCCCCATTCTTAAATAATTATGTCTCTTTTTAATAATTCATTTTTTATTGTTCCGATTCCAATAAATTTATCATCTTGATAAATTCTATATATTCCATCTACTAAATGATATGTTAATTGTACACCATTTAAAAATAATTTCAATCCTTTTTCTGTTAAATTTATAAATTCTTCATCTTTAAAAAATTGCTCTATTGTGATTATTTGATATTGTGATTGTTCTAGTTGTTCTATTGTTATAGAATTTTCTATATAAAAATCTCCAACACGAGTCCTATTAAGTTCTTTCATATATCCTACTGTTCCTAATCTCTCAGCTATTCCTTCACATAATGTTCTTATATATGTTCCTTTTGAACATTCTACTTTAAAGTGTATTGTTTTATTTATATTATCTACATTTAATAATTCTAATGAATATATTTCTATTTGTCTAGGCTCTATTTTTACATTTTCACCATTTCTAGCATATTCATATAGTTTTTTTCCATTTACTTTTAATGCAGAATAAATTGGAGGAATTTGTTCTTGCTTCCCAATTAATGTTTTAAATACAGAATTTATATTCTCTGTATTTAAAGATTTTTCTGTTACATTTTTTTGTTCTATAATTTTTCCTTCTACATCTCCAGTGTCTCTTTTTTCTCCTAATTGCAAAATAGCCTCATATGTTTTATCATGATTTATTAAATATTTTGAAAGTTCTGTTCCTTTACCTATTAAAAGTGGTAAAACACCAGTTGCATTAGGGTCTAATGTTCCTGTATGTCCTACCTTTTCATTCAATATTTTTTTTGCTTTTCTTACTATATCATGAGATGTTTGTTGTTTTGGTTTATTTATTATTACTATTCCATCCACTATTTTTTCCTCATTATTTATTTATTTGTTGTTTTATTGTATTTATTACTTTTGTTTTTGCTTGTGATACATCTCCTGTTATAAAACATCCAGCTGCTCTTGGGTGTCCTCCACCTCCAAGTAATAAACAAATATCTGATACATTTACATTATCTTTTGAACGCATAGATATTTTAAATCCACCATTTTCTTTTTCTTTTAATAAAACAGCTACTTCTACACCTTCAATATCTCTAATTGATTCTACTAAACCTTCATCATCACCCATATCGTTACTATATTCTGCATAATCCTTTAAAGTTAAATATGTAATTGCAATTTTTCCATTTTCAATAAATTCTAATCTTTCATATATTAATTTTTCAAGTTGGCAATGAGCTTTTGTTTTAGTTCTTAATACTTCTTGACAGATTTTTGAAATATTTACACCTTTTCTTAAAAGTTGTGCTGCAAATTCAAATGTGTCTGATGTAACTGATGAATATTGAAATCCACCTGTATCTGTAATAATTCCTGTTAATAAACATGTTCCTAGTTCTTTGTCTATATCTATTCCAAAATATTCAAACATTCCTATTAATACTTGACAACAAGCTGGTGCTACAGGATCTACATAGTTAAAGTCTGCAAACATTGAATTTACAGAATGATGGTCTATTTCTATTGTTCTTTTTGCTGTTTCAAAATATTCTTTTCCTCCAACAAGTCTTTTTAAATCTGAACAATCCACAGATATTGCCAAATCATATTTATTTGTTCTTCCTTTTTGTAATATTTTATCTGCTCCTGGTAAAAAATCAAATACTTTTGAATATTCTGGTATTATAACATCTGCTTCTTTTCCTAATTTTGCTACTGCATGCATTACAGATAGAGAGCTGGCTACAGCATCTCCATCTGGTGATTCATGACATAATACTACTATTGTTTCTGCTTTTTTTATTTCTTCTAATATGTTGTCTAGAGTCATTTTCTTTTCTCCTTTTGTTAGAAAATAATTACAATTTTTGCTGTGTTAAATTTCATTTAAAACGCGGTTACATACACCACGTATGCGCCCTTGCCTTTTAAATGAAATTTGCCTTGCAAAAATTTAATTTTTTTCCAACTTTTATTTATTATCTTTTTTCAAATCATTTATAATCTTATCAATTCTTGCTCCATATTCTAGTGATTCATCTAATTCAAACACTAATTCTGGAGTGTTTCTTAAATTAATTCTTTTTGCAAGTTCTGATCTTAAAAATCCTGATGATTTTTTTAATCCTGCAAGTGTTTCTTTTACATTTTTTGAATTTAAAATACTTACAGAAACTTTAGCATATTTCAAATCTGGTGTTACTTTAACTTTTGTTACACTAACCATTCCAGTAACACTAGGTTCTTTTAGTTCAAAGCTTATTAATTGACTTAATTCTTTTCTAAATTCTTCGTCAATTCTTCCTTGTCTATTATTATTCTTTGGCATTTTGCTCTCCTTTCAAAAGTTATATTAACTTTTAAATCCTATCTTTTTATCTCTTCTAAAATGTATGCTTCAAGAATGTCTCCCTCTTTAATATCATTAAATTTCTCAATTTGAATACCACATTCAAATCCTTTAGAAACTTCTTTTGCATCATCTTTAAATCTCTTAAGTGAAGCAAGCTTTCCTTCATGTATAACAACATTATCTCTTAATACTCTTACTCCTGCATTTCTTTCAAGTTTTCCATCTAATACATATGCTCCACCAATTGTACCAACATTTGAAATTTTAAATGTTTGTCTTATTTCAGCATTTCCTATAACTTTTTCTTGATATTTTGGTGCTAACATTCCTTTCATTGCTGCTTGAACATCATCTATTGCTTGATATATTATAGAATATTGTTTTATTTCAACTTCTTCTTTCTCTGCCATATCTTTTGCTGTTGGCATTGGTCTTACATTAAATGCTATTATTATTGCATTAGATACTTTTGCAAGTGTAACATCTGTTTCAGTAACAGCTCCTGCTGCTGCATGGATAACTTTTACTCTTACTTCTTCATTTGATAATTTTTCCATAGATTGTTTTATTGCTTCAACAGATCCTTGAACATCTGCTTTAACAATTAAGTTTAATACTTTTAAATTTCCTTCTTCCATTTGGCTAAATAAATTATCTAATGTTACTTTTGTTCCAGCATTTATTGCATTTTCTCTTTCTTGACGTTTTCTCTTTTCAATTAAATGTTTTGCTGTTTTCTCGTCTTTTACTTCATAGAATGTATCTCCTGCTTGTGGAACTTCTGTTAATCCCATTATTTCAACTGGTGTAGATGGTCCGGCTTTTTTTACTTTTTTGCCTTTTTCATCTGTCATACTTCTTATTCTACCAATTGAAGATCCTACAACAATTGTATCTCCGACATCAAGTGTTCCTCTTTGTACAAGCATTGAAGCAATTGCACCTTTATTCTTATCAAGTCTTGCTTCTATTACAACACCTTTTGCTTGTTTGTTTGGATTTGCTTTTAAGTCTAATACATCTGCTTCTAATAATACCATTTCTAATAATTGATCAATGTTTGTATGATTTTTTGCTGAGATTGGAACATATATTGTATCTCCACCCCATTCTTCTGGTACTAATTCATATGCCATTAATTCTTGTTTTACTCTATCAATATTAGCATCTGGTAAATCTATTTTGTTTATTGCTACAATTATTGGAATTCCTGCTGATTTAGCATGATTTATAGCTTCTACTGTTTGTGGCATTACACCATCATTTGCAGCAACCACTAATATTGCTATATCTGTTATTTGTGCACCTCTTGCTCTCATTGCTGTAAATGCTTCATGACCTGGTGTATCTAAAAATGTTATTTCTCTATCATTTACTTTTACTTTATATGCACCTATATGTTGTGTAATTCCTCCAGCTTCTCCTTCTATAACATTTGTCTTCTTAACTGCATCTAATAATGATGTTTTTCCATGGTCTACGTGTCCCATTACAACAACTACTGGTGGACGTGTTACTAAATCTTCTTCTTTATCCTCAGACTCATCAAATAAGATATCTTCTTCTGTTATAGTTTCCTTCTTATTTACTTTTACACCAAATTCATCTGCTATTAATGATGCTGTATCAAAATCTATTTCATTGTTTATTGTAGCCATTACTCCATATCCAAGCAATTTTTTTATAACTTCTGCTGTTGTTTTCTTTAATTCTGCTGCAAAATCTTTTACTGTTATGTTTTCTGGAATAGTGATTTCTTCTAGTTTAAATATTTTTTGTTTATTTCTTCCTTCTAATTCTTTTGTTTGTTTTTTCTTACCTTTTTTGCCTCTTTGTGTTGTTAAATCATAATAGTCTAACATTCCACCATCAGATTCTTCAAACATGTTTGATAAGCTATCAGCTCTTTTTAAACCTTTTAATTTATGTTCATTAATTTCGCCATCTTGACCATTTTTTCTAGATTTACCTGATTTTTTATTTGTTTTTACTTCATTAAATCTATTATTTTCTTTTTGTTTGTCTATTGCTTTATTGTATTCTCTAGCTGGCTCTTTTTCAATTGTTTCAACAGCCATAATATCTTTAATGTTTTTCTCTATACTTTTTTCATCCATTGGTCTTCTATTACCATTATTTCCAAATTTGTTATTATTATCAAATTTGTTATTTCCTTGATGATTTCTATTATCAAATCTATTTCCATTATTTTGATTATTATTTCTGTTTCCAAATCTTTGACCATTATTATTTTTATCATATTGTGGTCTTTGACCATTATTATTTCTATCAAATGGTTTGTTTCCATTTCTATCAAAATTTCTATTATTTCTGTCTTGATTTCTATCATTATTATAAAATTTGTTTTTATTGGCAAATCTATCATTATTTCTATTATCATTATTATATTGATTTCTATTATTGAAATCTCTATTTCCAAAGTTTCTATTGCCTTGTTCTCTATTATTATAAGAATTATTTCCAAAGTTTCTATTATCTCTTTTTACTTCTTCTTTATTCTCAACTTTTCTTTCTACTTTTTCTTCAATAGTTTCTAGCTTTTTAGCCTGTTCTTGTTTTGTATTTTTTATTTCTGTTTCTACTTTCATTTCAGCATCCTTTTTTTCTTCGATTTTCAAATTTTCTTTAACCTGTTCTTGAACTTTTGGTTGTTCTTCTACCTTTTTCTCTTCTACTTTTTCTTCTTTTTTATCTTCTTTCTTCTTTCCAAATAGTTCATCAAATGTCATTGGTTTAGATGGTTTGTTTCTATAAACAATATTAAAATCCTTATTTTTCCTTTCTACAAATCCAACATTATTTGATTTTCTCTCTTCTTTTTTCTCTGGTATAGCTGATTTCTTTGTTGTATCTTCAACAATTACTTCTCTTCTTATTATTACTGGTGTAGCTCCTTTGCTATCTGCTAATTTCTTACTATCTTTTTTTACATTATTTTGTTTTGTTTTATTTGTATTTTTTGCTTCTTTTCTTATTCTTTCTGCATCTTCATCACTTACTGAGCTTAAATGACTTTTTGCATCTATATTTAATTTTACAGCTATTGCTAATATATCTTTACTAGACATATCAAATTCTTTAGCTATGTCATAAAGTTTTATTTTACCCAATAACATCACCCCCACTTTGTTTTTTTATAATATTTTCGATTTGAGAATATATTTCTTCACTTATTGGTATTTCTAAACTTTTTTCAATCCTTTTACTCTTCTTTGCTTTTTCTAAACACTCTAAATTATAGCAAATATAAGCTCCTCTTCCAGATTCTTTTCCTCTTTCATCTACTTTTACTATATTATCTTTATTTTTAACTATTCTTAATAACTTATTTTTATTTTTCTGTGCTCTACATATAACACAACTTCTTTGTGGTAAATTTGTCAATTTAATCCTCCTAAGATTTTATTCTTCTACATTTTCTTGAACTTCTTTTGATTCGCTTTCCTCTTTTTCTGGTTCTTCTGTTTTTTGAGCAAGTAATTCTCTGAATTGTGTTTCTGTTTTTATGTCTATTTTCCAACCAGTTAATTTTGCTGCAAGTCTTACATTTTGACCAGATTTTCCTATTGCTAATGATAATTGATCATCTTGAACTATTACTTGTGCAAACTTTTCTTCTTCTTTTATATCTACTGCCATTATTTGAGCAGGTAATAATGCTGATGCTAAAAATGTACTTGGATCTGGATTCCATTCTATAACATCTATTTTTTCACCATTTAATTCATTTATTACATTTTGTATACGTATTCCTTTTTGACCAACACATGATCCTACTGGATCTATATTTTCATTTTGTGAATATACTGCAACTTTACATCTTTGTCCTGGATCTCTTGCAACACTTTTTATTTCAATTAATCCTTCATATATTTCTGGTATTTCAAATTCTAATAGTTTTCTTACAAAGTCTGGATGTGTTCTTGATACTATTGCTTGTGGTGCTCCTTTTTCTCCTCTTTCTACATCTACAACATATGCTTTTATTTTGTCATTTACTTTATAGTGTTCTGTTGGTATTTGATCTTTTGATAACATTATTCCTTCTAGTTTTCCTAAGTCTAATACTACAATATGATTATCAGCTTTTTGTACTAATCCTGTTACTATTTCACCTTTTCTTTCATTATATTCGTTAAATATCATGTTTCTTTCTGTTTCTCTTAATTTTTGGATTATTACCTGTTTTGCTGTTTGTGCTGCAATTCTTCCAAAATCTCTTGGAACAATTTCAACTTCTACACTATCTCCTAAATTTAGTTCTTTATTAATTTTTCTTGCATCTTCTAAACTTATTTCTAATGCATCATCATTTGCTCTTTCCATTACTTCTTTTATTGCATATACATGTGTTGCTCCTGTTTGTTCATCCATTTTTACATCGACATTTTCTAATGCATCAAAATTTCTTTTATATGCTGTGATTAATGCTGTTCTTATTGATTCTAAAAGTTCCTCCTTTTTGATTCCTTTTTCCTTTTCTAATTCTTCTAAAGCTATTATTAATTCTTTATTATCTATTGCTTTCATTTTTCTTTATCATCCTTTCCTTTTTATTTACCATTCATATATTGTTTTTATTTGTGCTATATTTTTTCTTTCTATTGCAATTTCTTTATCTGTTTCTATTATTATTTCTTCTTGATTAAATGCTTTTAGTTTTCCTGTATATTCTTTTTTTCCATTGTTATCTTTCTTAAATAATTTTATTTCTACATTTTTTGAAATGTTTTGTTCTAAGTGTTTATCTTTTCTTAATTTTCTTTCTATTCCTGGTGATGATACTTCTAAATAGTATTGTTCTTTTATGTAATCTGCTTTATCTAATATTTCATTTATCTCATTACTTACTTTTTCACAATCATTTAAGTCTATTCCTGATTCTTTATCTATATATATTCTTAAATAATATTCTGGTCCTTCTTTTACATATTCTACATCATATAAGCTATATCCTAATTTTTCGATTGGATCTTTTACTAGTTGCTCGACTTTTTCTTCTATTTTTGCCATAAGCTCCTCCTTTTTTTATTTATGAACTTTTGGTACAAGTAAAGAGTAGGATTTGTTCCTACTCTTCTCCGTTCTTTTTAGTACTTTATTATTATACCCTATTTTTCCAAATAATGCAAGGGTTTTGAGAAATTTTTTACTACATAATAACATTTTTACATATTTCACATACACTATTTCAGGAGAATATTATGAATTCATGTGAACTAGTTACTTTAGTATCTTTTTTATCTTGTTTAATTTCTAATAGTTATGATAATGAAGAATTGGCTGTTTTAGCAGCTGTTTTTACTCAATTAGGTGATTCTCTAGCAACAATATTAGCTAATAAAAATTTGCTAGACAAAAAGTGGCCCTAGTACAAACTCTCATTAATTAGATTTTGTACTAGGGGACTTTCTACTTTCTGTTCTTTTTAGTTTGCAAAAACTTTTTCTACAACAGGCATAATATCTTTTCCTCTTGACAAGATTTTAGGATACTCCAATTTTTCTACGCCATTTTCTGTAACATGAATTTCATATGTTTTATCATTTTCCATCTCAAAAATAATAAATACATACATTTCTAAATGGCATTCCTTAATTTTTTCTCTTAATGCCTTAATCCAAACATCGTTCACAATACTATCACTGGGCTTTTCATAAAGTTGCAAATATGCAGAACTTACTTTATGACCATAATAATCATAATATTTTTGACCATTTGTAATAATCTCCTCAACAGCCATTTTGTCAATTGGAGTCAAACACAAACAATATTTAATCAGATAATCATAATCCAATTCATACTCGTTTGCCAATTTTTTGGCCACATCAACTTCTTCCATGATAGTTTTAGAACTCTTAAAAGATGTCGTATCAACCATCATAGAAACAATAATCATCTTTGCTTCTTCAGCACTAGGTTTATATCCAACTAATTGCATAATTTCATAAATCAAATATGCTGCTGCACAAGAATTTCTTTTATACATAAAGTCATATTTAACTTCTCTACTAGTCGGATGATGATCAATACACCCAATAATTTTACCTGCATGTACAGTTTCGAAGTGATCTTCCAAAAACAAAAGTCTCTTTTCATTCTCTCCGATTTTTTCGAACTGTTTCATATCAATTCCAAATAATCCTTTTACAATATTGTATGTTTCACCTTCTTTTACAGATTCCAAAATATAAAAATGATTTTTGATTTTAAGATAGTTAAAAAGTTTAGAAAGAAGTATTCCTGATAATACTGCATCAACATCAATATTATCATGTCCTAATATTACCAGTTCCCGATCTTTCATCCTTTCTGCAAATGCCAGAACTTCCTCTTTAATTTTTTCCAGATTTTGATTTGCACCAATTGTTACCATAACCAATACCTCCTATAGTTAAAAAATTTCAATATTAGTATTATATCTCTCAATCGAAATTATGTCAATCTATATTTTTACAATTCCATTTATACCATATAATTCTTTTATCTTAATATTATTTTTTTGTATTTTTTTTCTTATATTTTTATATGTATCCCTAACATATAACTCTGCTTCTATCAAATCTCTTTGTCTATATTTTTCGATTCCATCTCTCCATATAAATTCTTTTCTTCCAATTTCAATCTCATAGTCATTTATAACAATACCATTAAAACGAATTGCATCAATTCTTATGTTTTCTTCTGCATTTATTATAATTGCTTCTTCATATATTCTATATTGATTAATTAATTCTTGATTAAAATCCATATTTATTATAATTTGCGATTTCAAAAGGCTTTTATTTTTATTATTTGATAAAATTATTAATATGCCTTCTTTTTCTTTGATTTCTTTTTCTATTTTTCTTAATTTTTCTATATGATTTGTAACAATAGTTAATTTTTTATATTGTTTTGATAATATTTTTATCATTTCAATTAATAAATCTGTAATTTCATTTGCAGTTATTGCAATTTCTGTTTCAGCTTTTATTATCTGTTTTTTATTTATAATATATTCTAAAATATCTAAAATTAAATACTTTTCAAGCCATTTTCCATCAAATATTTTTATGTCATTTGCTCTTAATAAATTTATCAATTTTTCACATGTTATAAGTTCTTTATCAATCACAACATTATTTGTTTCATTTAATAATAATCTTTTTACTAATTTTCGTGTATTTTTTTCTTTTTCTAAATCCATGTATATTTTAATGTTATCATTTTCAAATTGTATTTTTCTGCCTATTATTTTGTGCTTATCCATTTTTTCTATATAATATGTTTTTATTGCAATCACCTCAATTGATTTTATGATAAATAAAATCACAATATTCCTTGAATTTTCTTACCATTTGTGGCATAATAAATATATTGAATTTGAAAAGAGGATTTAGGTAGAAATGAACAACAATTTAAAGAAACTAGAATATGATAAAATATTAGAAAAAATAGCACATTTTTGCAAAACATATTTAGGAAAAAAATATGCTTTTAATTTACGTCCATCACAAGATGTACAAGAAGTGCAAAAAAGCTTAAAAGAAACAAGTCAAGGTGTTGTATTAATTCAAAGAAACAGTACTCCACCAATTGGCGAAATAGCTGATATTACTATTTATTTAAAAACATTAGATGGTTGTGGTTCTTTAAGCATTAAAGCATTGATTGAATTACAAAATATTTTACAAATGGCTGAAGATTTAAAAGAATATTTTTCAAAAGATTTTTTATTAACATCAGATTTTTCTGCATTAGAACCTTATTTTAATGATTTATATGTAAATCAAAGTATAGTTTCAACATTTGCAAGATCAATTATAGATGAAGATAATATAGCAGATACAGCATCAGCTAAGCTACAAGACATCAGAAGAAAAGAAAGAAGAATTGAGCAAGATATTAGAGCAAAACTAAATGTTATTCTACACTCTTCAACATATTCAAAATATATGAGAGAAAATCTTGTTACAATTCGTAGTGGTAGATATGTAATCCCTGTAAAAGAGGAATATCGTTCTTCTATAAAAGGATTTGTTCATGATGTATCAAGTAGTGGCTCAACAGTATTTATAGAACCACTTGTTGTATTTGATTTAAATAATGAACTTTCAAATCTTCACATTGAGGAAGAACAAGAAATTGAAAGAATTTTACAAAATCTAAGTGGATTACTTTTTCCATATACGAAAGAATTACAAAATAATGCTGAACTTATTGGAAAATTAGATTTTATTTTTGGAAAAGCTCGCTATTCTATTGATTTAAATTGTTCTACTCCTGAAATTAATAAGCAAAAACAAATAAATTTAATAAATGCTCGTCATCCATTAATCGACCAAGAAAAGGTGGTTTCATCTTCAATAGAATTAGGAAAAGATTTTAATGTTTTAATTATAACAGGTCCTAACACTGGTGGAAAAACAGTTACTTTAAAAACAATTGGTCTTTTATCTGCAATGGCTTGTAGTGGATTAAATATCCCAGCTGATGAACATTCAAGTATTTATGTATTTGATCAAATATTTGCAGATATTGGAGATGAACAAAGTATTAGTGAATCTTTAAGTACTTTCTCATCACACATGAGTAATATAGTAAAAATAACCTCACAAGCAACAGAAAATAGTTTGATTTTGGTTGATGAATTAGGCTCTGGTACAGACCCATTAGAAGGTGCAAACTTAGCAATAAGTATTTTACAATATTTTTCTGAATTAGGTGCAATTGTTGTTTCAACATCACATTATCAAGAATTAAAAAAATATGCTTTAGTTACACCTAATTTCAAAAATGCAAGTGTTGAATTTGATATAGAAAACCTTCGCCCTACTTATAAATTATTAGTTGGTATTCCTGGAAAAAGTAATGCTTTTGCTATTAGTAGAAAATTAGGTTTAGACGAAAAAATTATAAACAGAGCTTCTTCTATGATTGATAAAGAAACTATTAATTTAGAAGATTTACTAAAAAATATTTATGATTCAAAATCAGAAATTGAAAAAGAAAAAGAACTTACTTCTCAAGCTTTACAAGAAGCTAAAGAATTAAAAGAATCTTTAAAACATCAAAATACTGATGTTATTAATAAAGAAAAAGAATTAATTGCAAATGCAAAATTAGAAGCAAAACAAATATTATTAGATGCAAAAGAAACTGCTGATTCTATTATAAAAGATATAAACTCTAGCAAATCTGCATCACAAGCAAATAAATTAAGAAATGAACTAAATGAAAAAATTTCTAATACAAAAATTGATAAAAAAGAAATTGAAGTTAAACATCCTATTCAAAGAGATTTAATAAAACCTGGATTAAATGTATATGTTACAAATTATAATTCTGATGGAATTGTAATGTCAAATATTTCTAAAGATGATAAAGTACAAGTTCAAATAGGTGCAATGAAGCTTAAAGTTGATATTAAATATTTACAAGAAAAAGTTTCTTCATCTAAAAATACAAATAATTATTCATACACTGGTAGAAATAATTTAAAATCACAATCTGTAAGTCCTGAGATTAACTTACTTGGTTTAACAGTTGATGAAGCTGTTCCTCTTGTTGATAAATATTTAGATGATTGTTTTATGGCAAAACTTTCTCCTGTTCGTATCGTTCATGGAAAAGGTACTGGAGCATTAAGAAATGGTATTCATAAATATTTAAAAACAAATAAATATGTTGATTCTTACAGAATGGGAACATTTGGTGAAGGTGAAATGGGTGTTACAATAGTAACTTTAAAAATAAAATAAGTAGAGAACAATCTCTACTTATTTTTTATCAACTATTTCATTTTGATTTTTATAAATTGAATTTGCCTTAATTACACCTCTTACAGATGAAAGTGGATATATATTAGTATGTGAACCAATAATTGTTCCTGGATTTAAAACGCTTCCACAACCAATTTCAACCTCATCTCCAAGCATTGCACCAATTTTTTTCAAACCTGTTTCAATTTTTTCTTCCTTATTTTTTATAACAACAAGTTTTTTATCAGATTTTACATTTGAAGTTATTGAACCTGCTCCCATATGTGATTTATATCCCAAAATTGAGTCTCCAACATAATTATAATGTGGAACTTGAACATTATCGAATAATATAACATTTTTTAATTCTGTAGAATTTCCAACAACTGCATTATTACCTACTATAGCTTTTCCTCTAATAAAAGCACAATGTCTTACTTCTGCATTTTCTCCAATAATTGCAGGCCCTTTTATATATGCTGATGGATATATTGTTGCAGATTTTGCAATCCATATATTTTCACCTTTTAATTCATAAATTTCCTTGTCTAATTTATTTCCTAGTTCTATTATAAAGTCACTAATTTCAGGTAATACTTCCCATGGATATTCATGTTTTTCTAATAATTCTTTTGCTATTGTATGATTCAAATCATACATATTTTTTATTTTACATTCTTCCATTCTTAAATTTTCTCCTTTAAAAATAACCTTTTCAACTCAATTATTTTTTCATTTTATTCCAATATTTTTCATATAATTCTTTTGCTGTTTTTGGACTATCAACACCATCTTTATTTTTTACTGGTGCAAAATCATCTTCTCTTTTTCCTCTTAATATTGCAATATCATCAAAAAATTCAAATGCATCAAAAATAAATGATTCAAATTTATATGAATTTGGCTCTGTTGGAATAATTTCTTTTCCATTTTCATCAATATATGCATTTTTCTTAAATGCACTATGATACATTAATGTTTCTTTACTAATTTTTTCAATCGCATCTATTGTATATAAATTACACATTATATGTGATTCTCCATATTTTAATTCTCCATCAGAATCAACTTCTTCTGCCATCTTTTCTGGAAGTTCTGTATATTCAATTACTTTTGGGTGTCCATTCATTTTGCAAAATACTCCAACTCTTTCATGTGGATTTGCTTTTACTACTGATTTTGAAGCAATTTGTACACCTTGATCTATTGCCATTCCTAATAATGTTACATCTACCATTTTTAATAAAGCATTATCAACAGATCCTATAAATACCCACTTTATACCTTTTTCTTTCATATCTGCTAAACATCCGCTTCTTCTTAATGAAGAATATGTTCCACCATTTCCATCAGATGCTTCACGTATTTTATAGTCTTTTCCCATTAATAATTTTCCTTCTGTATCTATTAATGGCATTTCACTTTGAGTAAATATTTTAACAAAATTTTTGTCATATCCAAAATAATTATTTTTTTCAAGAAATTCAACTGTTGCTGAATTATTTTCTTTACTTGTCATTATATACCAATTTATTGTTATTCCATATTTTTGATTTGCTTCTTTTAAATTGTCAACAAGTATTTCAAATAAATACTTTCCTTTTCCATATACATCTAATTTGAATGTTCCTTTTGGTCCATTATGTCCTAATCTTGTTCCTTGACCACCTGCCATTGTAACAACTGCATATTGTCCTTTTTTTACAACATTACTACCTAATTCATCAAATCTTTGTGTTTGCTCAAATGTAAGTTTCGCTTTGTCTAAATATTTTAAAGGTTCTATTTTACTTTCTTTAAATTCTATTGTTTTCTTAGTATTATTATATAATTCTGTTATTTGATGGAAATCGATTGTATGTATTTGTTCAATCAATTCTTCTGCCTTTTCATCGCCTATTTCATCTATAAATTTGTTTATATGTTCTTGCTTATATTCTTTTAATAATTCTTTTGCTTCTTGTCTTTTATCCATAACATTTTCTCCTTTTTTTTTCATCTTAATGTTCTTATTTTATTATATGTATTCCAATAGCCCAATTCTATCATATTTATATTTTTTTTGCAATACTTATCATATTTCTTAATAATTACCATATATATTAATAAAAGTTTAGTTTGTCTTAGACAAAAGATTTTAGAAATGTATAGGAGGTATTTTAATGGAAAATGTAGGCTTATATCAGGATATAGCTAAACGAACTGATGGAGATATTTATATCGGAGTTGTTGGTCCTGTAAGAACTGGTAAATCTACCTTCATAAAAAAATTTATGGATTTACTGGTTATTCCAAATATTGATAATGAATATAAAAAAGAAAGAGCTAAAGATGAATTGCCACAAAGTGCTGGTGGGCGTACTATTATGACTACTGAACCTAAATTTGTTCCTAATGAAGCTGTTGAAATTACGATTGACAAAAATTTAAAATTGAAAACTCGTCTTGTTGATTGTGTTGGGTATTTAGTTGATAATGCTATTGGTTATTTAGAAGATGATCTACCAAGAATGGTAAAAACTCCTTGGTCTGATGAGGAAATTCCTTTTGAAACTGCTGCTGAAATTGGAACAAAAAAAGTTATTGAAGAACATTCTACAATAGGAATTTTAATTACAACAGATGGTTCTATAACAGATATTCCTCGTGATGATTATGTTAAAGCTGAAGAAAGAGTTGTTAGCGAGCTTCGTACATTACATAAGCCATTTATTATATTATTAAACTCTCTAAACCCTTCTTCTCCTGAAACAAGAGAACTTGCTATTCAACTTTCTGATAAATATAATACAAAAGTTATGCCAATTAGTTGTGAAGATTTAACTGCTGATGATATTAATTCAATGTTTGCTAGTTTACTTTATGAATTTCCTGTTGATGAAATAAAAATTAGTTTTCCAAAATGGATTGATGGCTTAGAATATTCTCATCCTCTTAAAGCTAAATTATTTGATCAAATAAAAAATGCTTTTACAAATGTTTCTGCTTTAAAAGATGTTTCTAATTGTGTTTCTACAATTGATTCAACAGATATTATTTCAAAAACATTTGTTAATAATATAATGCTAGGTAGTGGTAAAGTTTGTATTAACATCACTCTTAAAGATGAATTATTTTATAATGTTTTATCTGAAATTACTGGTATTCAAATTACAAATGAAGGTGAATTATTCTCTATTATGAGTGATTTATCTTGTACTAAGAAAAAATATGATAAAATTGCTTATGCATTAGAAGAAGTTAAAACTAAAGGTTATGGTATTGTTACACCTTCTATTGATGAATTAGTTCTTGAGGAACCTGAAATGGTTAAACAAGGTTCTCGCTTTGGTGTTAAACTTCGTGCTACTGCTCCATCCATTCATATGATTCGTGCAAATATTGAGACTGAGGTTTCTCCTATTGTTGGCTCTGAAAAACAGTCTGAAGAACTTGTTAATTATCTACTTTCTGGTTTTGAAAATGATCCAACTAGTATTTGGGAATCTAATATTTTTGGTAAAAGCCTACACGAACTTGTTAATGAGGGCTTGCAAGCAAAACTTGCAAAAATGCCTGAAGAAGCTCAATTTAAACTTCAAGAAACATTGGAACGTATTGTTAATGAAGGTTCTGGCGGATTGATTTGCATTATATTATAAAATCAAAAATAGTGAACTAGAAAAATCTAATTCACTATTTTTGATTATCCTTTATTTTTTATGATCTTGAGCTATTTTTTGAACAAGAAATGCTTCTGTAACTCTATGAATATATTTAATGTCTTCCCCATCAAGTGCTGCTAACATTCTAATAATCTCCTCAATTGTACCAAGATTTTCATTGCATATACTAGGATTCAATAATTGCATTTCAGAAAAATCTTGACCATAAAAGTCTTCTAGTGCCAATTTTATTAATTCGTTAAATGGAATGTTAAGTGCTTTAGAAAAACCAAATAAATACTTAAGCGATATACATTTTCTTTGCCCAAGTTCAATTCTTGTTATATGAGCTTTACTCCAACCTACTTCTTGAGATAATTTTTCGATAGACCAACCTTTTTGTTCACGTTCATACCGAATTCTTTCACCAATTTTCATTTTTCCACTCATAATACTTACCTCCTAAAATTTATTAGTGTGGTTTATTTATAGTTTGACTGACTTATTTTATCAAAATAATATCTTTTTGTCAATTATTTATGTAATTTTATATTCCATAAATCCAAGTACTAAAAATATTATAACCAAAAATGGATATATAATTTCACTCAATCTTCCTTTTCTTCTTATAAAATCGTTTATTGATAATATTAAATTTATTAATATTATAATAACTATTTATATTTAATCACATTCCTTTCTCTTACTATATAAATTTGGTTAGAAAATAATTAAATTTGATTTATTCCAAATTGTAATTATTTTTTCGATCTTCATACTATTTGGTATAATCTAATATATCCCCTGGCTTACACTCAAGTATTTCACAAATTTTTTCTAATGTAGAAAATCTAATTGCCTTTGCTTTATTATTTTTCAATATTGACAAATTAGCTGGTGTTATTCCAACTCTATCTGCAAGTTCACCTGATGATATTTTACGTTTAGCCATCATTACATCTAAATTAACAACTATCATTTTATTCAGTCCTCTCTTTATTAAATTGTTAAATCATTTTCGTTTTTATATTCTGTTGCTTGTTTTATTAATTCTGATAAAATATAAAATGCAATAGAAACACCTATAAATAAAATTATCATAAATATCATTACTAATAAAACAAAAATATCATCACTTTTGGCTAAAAATATCATATATAATAAATCAATTATTAATAATACTGTTTCAATTAAAGATGCTATACAACAATTTTTCAATCTTTTTGAATTTTCAATACAAAATGGATTTTTATTTTTTAATGAATCAAATTGCCCTATAAACTGTTTTACTATAACTAGCAAAACTATTCCGTTTGGATATATCACATAAATTGATGCATTTAAATGTACCTTAGCTATTTGAGCTATAAGAGGAAGTGCTATTAATAGCACTATTCCTCCCCAAAAACAAATTTGTAAAAATACTTTTAAAAATTTTCCTATTCCATTTTCTCCTAAAATCTTCATTTTCTTACTCTCCTAAATTTTATTTTCTATTATTTAATATTGACTTAGCTCTCATTTTAGGCAAATTAAATTCAGCCACAGTATATGTTTCATTAAGATTCTTCTTTAAATTAGTTAAATATTCATCTAACATTTTCTTTTGTCTTTCTATTTTTTCTTTAATTAATTGTTTATCTATATTAGATTGAGAATAAAGTTTTTCTGAATACTTAAATTCTGTATTATCTAGTTCTAATAATTGTTCAACTAAATCAGTATTATTCATTTCAATTAAATAGTTTAAATCTATATTCCCTGTTTCTTTATATCTATTTATATTATTTTTTACAATGAATTTATCTATATTTACAAAGTTTACAATACAATACATTGTTACAATAATAACAAAATATGTTTTTATTAAATTTATCTTGTTTTCTAAGATATAAATTACTGTTGGAATTAATAATATTATTTCTGTAATTAATGTCAAATCAACTAATACACGTAATCTTGTATATCCATAATTTTGTTGATATAATGTCATTCTTGCAAATGCAGAAATAATTATTACTAATGTAAATATTACCATTACTATACACATTGTTTTTTTATATTTGTCTTGTTTTTCGTTTTCTCTAAGATTCTTATTATTTGCTTTTAATATCATTACAATATTAATTAATGATACTATCATTAATTGAAAAAATCCTTTTCTTGCAAATTCTGAATATTTTATGTTTTGTTCTGTAAACAATACTTTTATTTGTGTAAAACAAAATACTAAATATACTAGATTTAACACAGTTATCATCATTCTTATTGTATAACTTTCTTTTTTCTCTGCCTTTTCATCTTTTTCAAATTCTTTTAATCCATTTTCTTTATCTAACATGTTCATAAAAAATCCTGCAAAATAGAAAAATGCAATTATAATAATTATTATTCTACCTGTCAATTCTGATACATTAAATATGTTTATATCTTTAAATATAGTTGAAAATATTTTTGCAAATTCATTATCAGCTGAACATAATAATCCTATTACAATTAATGCTATAATTCCTGTAAAACATACTGCTTTAAAAATATTATTTTTTTCTTTTTTCTCACCTATTTGTTCATCTTTTTCTTTAGGGTTAAACTCTTTTAATACTGCTCTAATAACATCTCCAATATAATTAAGTGGTTCAAATATCATTAAAATAATTTTATAAATTATAGATTTTATTTGAAAATCAGATATTGCCCATATTACCATTATTAAATATAATATTGGTATTAATACTATATTTATTAAATAGAATGTTAGATTATCAAATATAAAATATGTACTTGATAATACTATAATCGGAATTGATATTAATAATGCTTTTTTGTTTTTTATATTTCCTTTTAATAATTTTGTTGTTATCCATATTATTGGTATTGTAAACAATAATACAGATATGCCTAAATCTTGTTTCCAAAATAGTAATGATTGCCATAAGCTTAGAAATAATGCTCCTATTAATATTTTCATCTTTTCTTTCCCTCCAAATACATTTATTTTTTTCTTCTGATATGAGCATTATATTACTACTATTATTTTTTGTCAATACTTTTTTATCGTTTTTCAATATTTTGAAATTGTGTAACTTTTTAATACAATCAACATAATATATATTAGGACTGGAGGTGCTAATTATGGAACCAGAAGTAGATATTTTTTGTAAAAAAGAAAACAAAAAGAAAGATTGTTCATGCTTATGGATAATAACAGGTGTTGTTACTTTAGCTTTATTCTTTTTTGTTGGTGTTTTAATTGAAAGTTTACTTGGTGTTGTTGAAACATTAGGATTAGGTGCTGTAATTGTTTTATTAATAACATTAGGAATATTATTTATAATTTCTTTAATATCATTATTCTGCTGTAAAAAGACTAACAAAAAGAAAAATTGCTGTTTCTAGCAGAATTAATATAAAATAAACAACTCATTCTTTTGGGAATGGGTTGTTGTTTATTATTTTTTCTTTCAACTTATACCATTTTTTTAAACTATGTATTATTTTTTTATTGTAAAATCTATTTAATTGTAGTATAATAAGCATATTCACAAGAAAGAAGGAAAAAAATTGAAAATATTAAGTATAGATACAGCAAGCAATTTATGTACAGTAGCTGTTTTAGAAAATAAAAAATGTATAAAAGAAATTATTGTTAATGATGCTAGAAATCATTCTGAAAAAATAATGCCTGTAATTGAACAAGCATTATCTGAAAGTAAATTAACTTTACAAGATATAAATTTAATTGTTTGTGATAAAGGGCCTGGATCTTTCACTGGTATAAGAATTGGTGTTGGAACAGTACTTGCCTTTAAAGATAGTTTAAATATTCCATGCGTTGGAATTTCTTCTTTAGAATCTTTAGCTTACAATATAGATAGTGATGGAATTATCTGTTCACTTATAGATGCCAAAAACAATAATGTTTACTTTGGAGTTTTTGAAAAGAAAAATAATATTGTAACACAACTTGAAGAACTTAGTTTTAAAACTATAAAAGAAATCATTCCAATTTTAACAAAATATGATAAAATCAATTTTGTTGGTGATGGTTCAATTATACATAAAGAACATCTACTTTCTAATCTTAATACTTGTACTTTTTCTGATAAAAATGATTTAAGTAGTTTTTCTCTTGGATTAGCTGGATTAAATGCTTATAATCAAAATACAAATTTTGATTTAATGCCTTTATATTTAAGAAAATCTCAAGCTGAAAGAGCTTTAGGAAATAAATAAAAAGGAGTGAATTTTATGGAAATAACTGAAATGACTTTAGAAGATTTAGAACAAATGAAAAATACATTATATTCTGATTTTGATAATTTTTGGAGCTATAATGTATTAAAACAAGAACTTGTAAATGATAAAACCAAATATATTATTGCTAAAGAAAAAAATGAAGTTGTTGGTTTTGCTGGAATTTCAGTTATTTTTGATGAAGCTACTTTAAATAATATAGTTGTAAAAAAATCTTGTCGTGGAAAAGGCATTGGTGGTGAAATGCTAGAAACATTAATTGATTTATGTTCTGATATGAATTTAAAAACATTTACTCTTGAAGTAAATGTTGAAAATACACCAGCTATTAAATTGTATGAAAAGTTTGGTTTTAAGAATTTAGGAATCAGAAAAAAATATTATAATAATACTACAGATGCTTATATTATGACAAAATATGACATTTAAAAATCACAGTCTTTAAATTCAAGACTGTGATCTTTTATTATACAAATTTTTCTACTTTTAATATTGTTCTACCACTTCTAGTTTGCCCGATAATCTCTTTTATAAAGAATCGTCCTTTTCCCCTTATTGTAATCATATCTCCTTCTTTTATTTGCTTTGTTTTCTTTGTTTCTACTTGAAAATTAACAAAAACTCTTTCTGTATTCATTATTTCGATTATTTTGCTTCTTGAACATCTTGCAAGTTCTGATGCAACATTATCAAGTCTTAAAGAGGCTACTATTATTTCAATTTCTTCCTTTTTTACTTCAACATTTCTTAAATTTTGTATATCTTCTACTGTAATTGTTGATTTTGAAAATCTCGTTAATTCACTTAAATTTTGTTCTAAAAATTTAGTAATTTCTTTATCAATTATAATATCTGCACCATTATTTTCTACAATTATATCTCCAACCTTTTCTCTCTTTACTCCGAGTTTCATAACTGCACCTAAATAATCTCTATGTGTATATTTTCCAATTAAATCGTCTGGTAATTCAATTCTAATAATTTGAACAATACTAGATAAATTTTTTTCAACAACTTGTTCATTAAATTTTTCAGGATAAAATATATACATTTTTCTCTCTGCTTCATTAAAACCACCATATTTTATATAATTTTCTACTTTTTGTTTGTTTAAAAATTTTTGTACTAATTCATTTTGAGCTAAATCTAAAAAATCAGTATGTTCAATTTTATTTCTATTATTTGTGTTTTCTATTTTATCCAACACCTCTGCTAATAGCATTTTTTCATCTTTATTTTTGTAATCATTTAATACTTCTCTGTTCATTTTTCTCCTCTTATTTCTATTAAAATTCTGCAATTATTTCACTTTTATCTGTTACTCCAATAAATGTTTTACTTGTATTTCCATTCTTAAATATTATCATTGTTGGTATACTCATAACATTATATTTTATCGCTAATTCTGTATTTTGATCTACATCTATTTTAATAAATTTTACTTCTTGATGTTCTTTTGCTATTTCATCTATTATTCCAGACATCATTTTACATGGCATACACCAAGTTGCATAAAAATCTGCAAATACTATTGCATTACTTTTTATTTCATTTTCAAATTCTTCTGAATTTTTTATTTCTTCTATCATTTTTTGTTCCTCCTATAAATTATTTTTATACATTTCTTTTAAATTATAACATATTTTATTTCAAAAATTTTATTACATTCAAACCTGTCTTCATTCCATCATTTACTGCTTTAGAAATTTGTAATATTCCACCTATACAATCCCCACAAGCATATATTCCTTTAATGTTTGTTTCCATATTCTCATTAACTTTTATTTTATTATTTTCTAATACTAATCCAATTTTTTTAGCTATATCTGTACTATCTGCTGTTCCTTGTGCTATAAATATTCCATTTACATTTATATCTGTTCCATCATCAAATTCAATTTTCTCAACTTTTTCGTGTCCAAATATTTCTTTTATAGTTCTATTATTTATTTCTACTTTTTCACTCCTTATATCTGGAACAGTTTTTCCATTTGTTAATATTGTAATTTTATTTACAACTGGTAATAAATCATTCACTTCAGATATTGCATAATCTCCATTTCCAATTACTGCAACATCTTTGTTTCTATAAAAAAATCCATCACAAATAGCACAATAACTTATTCCTCTACCTTCAAATTTTTTTACTCCATCTATTTGTAAAGTTTTTTTCTTTGTTCCCATTGCTATTATAATCGTTTTAGAAATATATTCATTTTTGGTTGTTTTCACTTTAAAGCTTTTTTCTATCATTTCTATTTTTATTACTTCTTCATTTTTTACATCTATTCCAATATTCTGAGCTTGTCTAATTCCTTGAAAATATAACTCTTTACCTGTTATTCCATTTTCAAATCCATAATAATTTTCAATTTTATTTGCATTTTCTAAAGATGTTTTTCCATTATGAATAATTAATGTTTTTAAATTTCCTCTTTGAGTATATAATCCTGCTGTTATCCCTGCAGGTCCTGCTCCTATTATAATGACATCATACATATTTTAGTTCCTTTCTTTTTTGCATTTTATCATATTATATAACTACTTTCAATAATTATACGAAAAAAGCCATCGGCAAATTAGCCGATAGCTTTAAAAGTAAAAAGCAAATGAGACTTTTTACTTTAGTCTGTGAGACTTATTCTTCACCAGTAAATGTGGCCAAAGGCGACCCCATAAAACTGCTAAAGAATTCTTCATCACCATGTTCTCCATATGGATCAAAGATCCATACAGTACCATTCTCCCTGATAAAGCTTTCCAACGGAATCTGGTCAAAGCCGAGTGTTCCAGTTTTAACTGCTTCAACAGGATCTGCGATATACTCCTTTCCATTCTTGATGTAGTAGACACTAACATGCCTGTCTGTCTTCTTATGCGTTTCAGGATTTTCTTCCGCAGAAACGGAAATGAAACATTCCATTCCTGCATCACGCATCAGCTTAAACAAAGCCATGCCATAATGTAAACAACATCCACAATGGTGTTTCCTGATGAACTTAAGCTCAGTGCTAGGCATATCCTTAGCCTTCACACTTTTTTTAATAAGATCACCAGTATGTTTGTTAGCCTCCTCCAGATCATAGTGGTTTCCAGTGACGACTTCATAGAACAGTTTTTCCATAGGGAAAAAAACCTCCAATTGATTTGTAAGTCTCAACAAGACTTATATATGTTTGTTCTTCGTACATATATATATTAACATAACTCTTATAATAAATCAAATTAATTATTGTAATGCATACTATAAGTTTTGCTTATATTTTTACAAAAAAAGAATGGTAACATTTTACTATTACCACCCTCATAATTCTTAGCTTAATTTATTAACATTAACTAAAAATATAATATCTTCAATAGCATCAATAATTGCATAAATTAATATGCTTATACCAATTGAAACAACAACTAAATTAGATACAAATATTGTATATAATCCACAAATAAACATACAAATAGCTAATATTATGCTATATATCCATATATTTGAACTTATAGTTTTCAATTTTAAAGCTAAACTAAATCTCATTATACTGCTATAAACAATCCATATTCCTATAAAAATCCTAAATATTGAACTTATTTGTTCACTATATGCAATTGTTGCAATTCCTAATATAATTGCTATAATTCCATAAGCTATATCATAATTCATGATATCATATTTTCCTTTGTTTTGATAATAACTTATTATTTTATATGCTCCTGCAAGTATAAACATAATTCCCAATATTGCAGAAACAAATTTTACTGTTCCTTCTGGATTTGTAATTAATATAATTCCTAATATTGCAAAAACTATTGATGATAACAAAGATGTCCATCCTGTTTTTTTCATAATTTTTTCAAAATATTCCATATAAATCACTCCTTCATTTTCTTTATATCATACTATAATAATTATTTCAACAATTTCATTAAATTATTATTTTATTATTTTCTTTTTCAATAGGAAGTTTTATAATAAATGTCGTTCCTGAATTTTCTTTACTTTCTACTTCAATTTTTCCACCAGATAAATCTATAATACTTTTTACAATTGATAATCCTAATCCGCTTCCCTCTTGTGAATGTGACTTGTCTATTTGATAAAATCTTGTAAATATTCTTTCTTGTTCTTCTTTGCTCATTCCCATTCCATTATCTTTAATTTTTACTACAACTTCATCATTTTCTTCTTTTACATCTATGGTAATTTTTCCATTTTGTTTTGAAAACTTAATTGCATTATCTATTAAATTCATCCAAACTTGAAATGTAAGTTCTTCATCACCATCATAATATACATCTTTAGCAGAGATATTAAATGTTAAACTTTTCTCATTCCATTTATTTTCAAGTACTGCAATAGCTTTTCTTAATTGTTCAGTTATATTTATATGATCTTTTCTAACTATTTTTCCTTGATTTTGAATTTTTGAAAGTCTTAATATATTTGTTGATAAATTAAGTAATCTATTTGATTCTTCAATTATTATTTCTGCATATTCTTTTCTTTCAGCTTCTGGTAAATTTTCATCTTCTAATAATTTTGCAAATCCTTGTATTGAACTTATTGGTGTTTTTATTTCATGTGATACATTATTTATAAAATCTTTTTGAATTACTTCTACCTTTCCCAACTCATTTACCATTTGATTAAAATTTTGTGTTAGTTCACCAATTTCATCTTCTCTTTGTGATTCAAGTTTTACATTAAAATCTCCAGAAGCAACTTTCTTTGTTGCTTCTGTCATTTTTTTTATTGGTTGTAGTATTTTCTTACTTGTTATTCTCATTACTATTGTACTTATTAATATTGTATTTATTATCAATAAAACTAGGCTTCTTCTTGTTATTCCTAATATTTCTTTTATTTGCTCTTTATTTTCAAAATTAACTTGTATTAAACTATTAAGCGTTTCTTTATTTACAAATATATAAAATCCAACTAATGAAATAAACATTACAATTATTATACATATTATCAAATCTATTACTAAATTTCTTTGTAATGATTTTCTTTTTCCAAAAATTCTTTCAAACATTTTTAACCCTTCTCATGTATTATAGCTTTATATCCTATTCCTCTAATTGTTACAATTTCAAACTCATCTACATCTTTCATTTTTTCTCTTATTCTTTTTATGTGTACATCTACTGTTCTATAATCTGAATCACTTTCTAGTCCCCATACTTCTTCTATTAATTCTTGTCTTGTGAATATCGTGTTTGGCGTGCTTAACAGTTTATATAATAGATAAAATTCTTTTTGTGCTAAATTATAGACTTTATCTTTTTTTATAACACTTAATTGATTATAATTTAACAATAAATCACCTATTTGTATTTTCTTTTCACTTGCACTTTTGCTTCTTCGTAATAATACTTGTATTCTTAAAAGCATTTCTTCTATATCTATAGGTTTTACCATATAATCATCTGCTCCAAGTAAAAATCCTTCTTTTTTATCTTCAATTTCACTTTTTGCAGTAATTATCAATATTGGAACATCATATTTTGCTTCTCTTAATGATTTTATTAATTCATATCCATCCATTTTAGGCATCATTATATCACTTACAATTAAGTCAATATAACTTTGATCTAACACATTTAATGCTTCTTCTCCATTTGTTGCTTCATAAGTGTTATATTTATTTCTTTGTAAATATGTTGTTATTAATTTTCTTAAATTTTTATCATCTTCTACTACCAATATATTAAACATGTTATCACCCCTTTAATTATATAATATCTAAAAATATAATTCAACAAATATCTTAAAATATAAGTTTTTTATTCCATTCCTCGGCTTATTACGAAATTTAAGAAATTCTACTTTATTTTATGGCACCCTTCCACTAAAAGTGAACTCTTTCCATAAAATTGCAAAGAATTTCTAAAATTTCTTCATGCACATTCGTCATTTCATGCAAAACTTATATTTTAAGATTATTAATTATTTTCTAATTTTGTTTATTATTATCTTCAACTATATATTCTTGTTTTGAAGTTGCTTCTTGTTTTTTTACAGCATCAATAATCATAACAAATTTTGAATTTGATTCAACACCATCTTCAACCATTGTAAAACTATTATAAGATTTTGCTAAATCTGTTAATTTTTCAGCTCTTGTTGTTAAATCTTTTAAATCACCATTTACAAAATTACAGATTTTTTGAATTCCTTCTTCATTAAATGTTGCAATTCCATCAGCTAATGTTGTTGCACCATCATTTATTGTTTGTGCACCTTCTGTTAATTGTGTATTTGCCTGTAATAATTGTGCTGAACTATTATCTAATGTGTTTAATCCATCTTTCATTTGGCTAGAACCATCTTTTAATGTACTTGTTGCTTGTGCTAATTTTGTTGTTCCTTGATATATTGTATTAGCACCTTGGCTTAATTCACCTGTTTTTTCTGCAAGTACTGCTGTTCCACCTTTTATTTGTGTAACTCCACTTGTTAATGAATCTGTTCCTGCACTTAATTTTGTTAATCCTGTTTTTACTTGTGTCAATCCAGCTTTTAATTCATTTATTGCAGATAAATCTGTTGCTTTTAATGTTGCAATTGTTTGTTCTTGTGCTTGGGTATTTACTGTTAATAATTGAATCATTTGCTTATTAAAATCAATTTGTGTTTTTACTTGAGCTTTTGCTTGTTCATCTTCTAATGTTTCATACTGTTTCGTTAATAATGTTGTTGCACTTGTTAATTTTTCAATAGTTGCTTTATTTGTATTTACTAATTGTGTTAATTCTGTAATTTTTTCTGTATTATCAGATACATCAATTCCATTTAATTTTGTTAATATTGTATCAATTCCTGTAATAAGTTCTGTTTCACCAGATTTTAAGCTTTGTGTTCCTGCAAGTACTTCTCCTAATTTTTCATTTATTGTATTTAAATTTGTTTCAATTTGAGAAACACCATCAGCAACTTGTTTTGAACCATTATTTAATGTTCCTGTACTGTTATTTAATGTTTTTATTCCATCATTAATTTTTGTATAATTTGAATTAGCACTTGCCATTCCACTTTGAATCATTCCCATTGCATTTTCAAATTCTTGCATTTTTTCTGTATAAGTATCTGTTCCTTCTTTTAATGTATTTGCACCATCTTGAATTTGATTCATTGAACTTTGTAATGTTTCAACTTGTGAATATAATTCATCTAATCCGTCAAATGACTCTATATCTTCATCTTCTAATAATTTTGGTGTAACATAATTCATAATACTTCCCATCTCAAAATTTGTTGCATCCATTGTAATTTCTATTGAACTTGGTATATCTAATTTATCTTTAGATATATTTAAGCTTTCTTGTAATCCTGGTAAAGCAACACCTAAAACTACTGTTTTAGTTCCATCATCAATTACTTTTCCGTTTGAAACTTCAATATTTCTATTATTTTTATTATTTATCATTGTTCCTGCAACAACAACAAATGGTGTATATAATTTTTGTGTTTTTCCATTAATATTTACCAAATTTTCTGATTTATTTTCATAATTTATTGTAACTTTTACTTTTCCACTTTTTCCTGCAATATCTTTAGCAGAAATTTCTTCACCATCTAATTCATATTTTACAGAACATGAAATTGGTAATTCATTTTCACTTTCTCCTTGATAATAAATATCATGTTTTTGCGCATCCCATATTAAAGAATTTCCATTTTGACTAAATTTTTCGTCTCCATTAGTATTTTTTATATTTGTTAAATTTGTCATATCATTAAGTGTATTTTCACTATCTGTATTTTTTAAATGTGTACTAACTATTGTTTTATAACTATTTCCTTCAGAATTTAATTTAGAATAAACAGTTTCATCTTTTGAATATGCAAATACTGGTGTTGCATATAAACTCATTGTTACTAATAACATACCTGCAGATACTTTTTTACATAATTCATTTTTATCCATTTTTATAACTTCCTTTCTTTTTAATCACGACATTTTGATTAATTTTTTACTTCTCTCATTCCTATTGTTGTTTTGCAAACAAGTTTGTCAAATATCATTAAGAATGCTGGTAATACTGTAATAACTACTATGACACTTATAATAGCTCCTCTTGACATCAATGTACATAAGCTTCCTATCATTTCTATTTTTGAATATGCTCCAACTCCAAATGTTGCTCCAAAGAAACATAATCCACTAACTATAATTGAATTTATTGATGTTCCTAAAGCTTCTGATACAGCTTGTTTTTTGTCTTTACCATCTTTTCTATTTTGAATATATTTTGTTGTTATTAAAATTGCATAATCTATTGTTGCACCTAATTGAATTGTTCCAATTACTATTGATGCTATAAATGGTATTGTTGTATTTGTGTAATATGGAATACCCATATTTATAAATATTGCAAATTCTATTGCTATAACTAATAAAACTGGTAATGATATTGATTTTAATACAAACATCATTATTACAAATATAATTCCTATTGATACTGTGTTTACACTATTAAAATCATGATCACTTATTTCTACTAAATCTTTCATTAATGGTCCTTCACCAACTACTTTAGCATTTGAATCATATTGTTTTACTATTTCATTTATTTTTGCTATTTGATTATTTAATTCATCTGTTGCTATTTCATATTTTGAATTTATTAATATCATTTGATATTTGTCACTTTGGAAGATACTTAATAAATCTTCTGGTAACATTTCTTCTGGAATACCTAATTCAGATAGTTTTGAATAACTTAATGTAAAGTCTACTCCATCTAATTCTTCTATTTTATCTAACATTTCATTAATTTCATCATTTGGTGTATCTTTATTTATTAAAATCATTTCTTGTGATACTAATCCAAATTTATCTTTTAATGTGTTATTTGCTGAAATACTATCTAGTGTTTCAGGTAATGAACTATCTAGTTTATAATATACTTTTGTATTGTTATATCCATATAATGCTATTGGTAACGCAATTAAGAATATTACAATTATTGCTTTATAATGTTTTATATTAAATTCACTTATTGTTGTGAATTTTGGTAATAATTCTTTATGTTTTGTTTTTTGAATTGCTTTATCAAACATAAGTATTAAGCTTGGTAATATTGTTACAACACTTATTACACCAAATAATACACCTTTTGCCATAACAATTCCTATGTCTTTTCCTAATGTTAAATTCATACTACATAATGCTAAGAATCCTGCAATTGTTGTTAATGAACTTCCTAATACTGATGTGAATGTTTTTGATATTGCAATACTCATTGCTTGATTTCTATCTGTTGTATTTTTTAATTCTGCTTGATAACTATGATATAAGAATATTGCAAAGTCCATTGTTACACCTAATTGTAATACTGCACTTATTGCCTTTGTTATATATGATATCTCTCCTAAAAAGATATTTGTTCCCATATTGTATAATATTGCAATTCCTATATTTGCTAACAATAATATTGGTGCAACATAAGAATCTAATGCTATTTCTAATACTATTAAACATAATACAACTGCTATTACTACATATATTGCGACTTCTGAATTTGATAAGTCTCTTGTATCTAGTAATGTTGCTGTCATACCACTTATTTTACAATGTTTATCTGTAATATCTCTTAAATGTTGTACTGTATTCATTGTTGCATCTGATGATATTGCTTCTTTAAATGTTACTAACATTACTGTTGTATTGTCTTTATATAACTCATCTTTTACTTCATCTGGTAACATTTCTACTGGAATACTTGTTCCAAGTACATCTGCTCCAGATATTACTTTTGCTACATTATCTACTTGTTTTATTTCATCTTCTAATTTTAATATGTCTTTTGTTTCCATATCTTCTAATAAGATTATTGAAAATGCCCCCATATTAAAATCTTCTGATAATATATTTTCTCCTTGTATTGTCTCTATGTCATCTGGTAAGTAAACTAATATGTCATAATTAATTCTTGTAGCTTTCATTCCAATTATTGATGGAATTAATAAAATTAACATGATTATTAGTATTATTCTTTTGTGTTTACATACAAATTCTCCAAATTTTTGCATTTGCTTTTGCTCCTTTCAAATTTATAATTTATTTTAAACATTATAAGAACAAAACGATGTAGTCTCCCTTTATTCTCGCCCGATTTGAGTTTTCGACTAAAAGGAGAAAATCTCAAAGGGCTAGCGATTATATCTGATTTATATAATAGAAAATGTTACTTTTCTCTTATATAAATCAACGGATTTTCCATCTTTTTCCGTTTCAACATGATGTATTATAGCAAATTAATATGAACTAATTATGAACAAAGAAGCAGAGAAGTGAACTCACTTCTCTGCTTCCTATTTTACCAATGCTTCATAAAATTTTTTATACCTTATCCTTTTACCCTTGTTTTACAACACTGTTTCGATTAATAACTTCGATAAGTTTGGCATTTTTTTCAGCAGCATTTTCTCCAGAACTCATATAATGTTCTTTGATTTCTTCTTCTAAAACTTTTCTGCTCTTACCGAAATATTTCTCTAGTTCGTCCCAGGTGTATCCGCATGCGAATACTTTTCTGATAATAAGATAAATCTCAGCATTCATAAAATACAACCTCCATTTAGTCCTTGCTAATAATGTTGTTTCTTATACAGTTCCAAAGGCTTGGAATAATAATATTATATCATAGAAAAAAAATTTTTTCAATATATTTCCATTTTTATTTACATAAATATTGATTTTCATATAAAATTATGATATAATTGCATTATGCAACCCATATGAAACAGTTTACGGTCGAACAAGAATAACAAACACGTACACGTAATTGAAAGGACATTTCACCATGACTAATGCAATCACTTCTCCCGCCAACAAGCCCATGTGCCAGCGCATGTCTAACGAGACCATGTGCAAGACCTTGATTACCATGGTTTATGATGGGGTCCCCACTGAGGAACTCCTTCGTGCATCTGGGCGGAGCAAGAGCACGATTTATCGGCTCTTCCGTGAACACTATGCCACCCCAAACTGTGCAGCTCACAAAAAGTTGCTCAAGAAGCTTCGTGAAAACGATGCAAAGATGGCAGAGGCTCAGCGCCTGAACCTCGTTCCCGTTAAGCCTAGCTTTGTCATCGTTACCGAAACTGGTGCTTTGATGAAGCACATGGATAAGATCTTGGCCTCTGGAGCTGAGGTTTTCATCCCACAGTTCTGTGTGACTAAGGAGCTTGTCAAACTCAGTAGGCACAACAACCTTGCTGAGGAAGCCTTGGAGGAGATTATGTCAAATCCAAGCATCTTCCATAAGATCTGCCAGCTCAATGAGGAGGTTTTCACGGTTATCCCTGAAGGAATGAAAACGCGCGTCACCGGTATCATCTCACTCATGTGTGAGATGTGGACAAACAACTTGAAGGTCAAGTTGTTCACCACTTCACAAGACGTTTATGAGATGGCCCTTAAACAGGGACTTGGCTCTGACGTCGAAGTAGTTCTCCTCGAGAACTAAGCCCCCTTTCCCCGTATAGCACGTAAACTGTTTCAAACCCCTCGTTTGTAATTAAACGGGGGGTTCTTTTTTATTTCATAAAATTTTTTAATTCAATTAAAGATTGTGCTGCAAGTTTATAATCTTTAACAAAATTCAAAAAGTAATTTGAAACTTTTGCAGCAGGTCTATCCATATATAAGTCTTTTACCAAACATATTCCTAGTCCATTATCAAAAAATGCTTTTATTTTTCTGCTCTTTTGAAATAAATTTTCTTTTCTCATTTTCTTATATATTTTTTCTGCGTTTTGATTTCTTTCATTTAATTCTGTAATAAATTCTTCAAATGTGTATTCTCTATATTTATTCATTTTATATATCTGTGCAGAATATTCTAATCCATAAATTGTTTCAAGGTTAAATACTTCTAGCATTTTGGCAAATTCTTCACTTTTAAAATAATACATATGTCCTTGCATTTGATTAAATGCTTTCATTGTGTCTAAATATCCTAATTTTATATTATTTATTATTCTTTCATGATTAAATTCAAATGTTCCACCTAAATCTTCAGATGGTTTTATTACTTTAATATAAACATCTTTATTAATTGTTCTTTTGCTAAATCCAACTCCTGCAATGTCTGCTATTATTATATTTTTATATCCTTTTTCAATTAACATGTTTGCTGGTATATTATCATATAATCCACCATCAAAGTATTCTTCATTATTTATAATTTGTGGCTTGAATATAGGAAAACATGAGCTTGCTAATAAGTAATTTTCCATTTCTTCTTTTGGTATCTCATTTTTGAATACTTGTAATGGTTGTCTATTTTTTACAGAAAATGTTACTAATCCAAAATCTATATTTGAATTGTATATTTTATCCATATTTATATATTTTCTTATCATATTTCTTAATGGTGTATTATCAATTCCTTTTTGTTTGGTGTAATCTGCTGCTAAGTTAAATATATTTGATAAGCTAAATATATTCTTGTTTTCGTTCATTCCGTCAACATTCATTATATTTCCTAATTTAATATTTTCATACATGTCTTCTACCATTTTAAAATCATCTTGTAAAAATAATGCTCCATTTAATGATCCTATTGATGCTCCTACTATTCCTTTTATATTTATATTTAATTCTTTTAATGCTTTCCAAACTCCTACTTGATATGCTCCTTTTGTTCCACCACCAGCTAATACTAATCCATATTCTCTATTATCTACCATATTTTCCTCCGTTTTTGTTCTAAATTACTTTATCTTAAATCTTTCATATCACTTAACTAAGAATGTTGCATATAATGGAACTGATTTTATTCCATTTTCAAATCCGAAATTTTTACCAGAAATTCTTATTGCATATTTAGGTTTAAATCTTTTCATATATTCATTCAAGCTTTTTGATTGTGTATTATCACTTGCTTTTACTTCTATTGGAATTATTCCATCTTCATTATATATTATAAAATCAATTTCTGAACTACTTGCTACAGCCCAATAATATAAATCTACATTATTAAACATTAATTGATTTGCTACATAATTTTCAGTTATCTCTCCTTTATATAAAAACGTTTTATTTAGATATATATCATTTACATTCATCTTTAACATTGTATTTAAAATTCCTACATCACCAATATATATCTTAAAAAATTCATTATTTTTATATGCCTCTGGTGGAATATTAATACTATTTAATTTACAACATTTATAAACTAGTTTACTTGCTAAAAGCCATTCTAATGAATCATTATAGTCTCTCCTTCTAGCATTTTTGTCTATTTTGGAATATTGAAATTTATTTGACTTATTTCCTATTTGTATAGGAATTGAATAATAAATTGCTTCATTTTTTACTGCTTCTGTTTTATTAATTATAAATTTATTCATATCTTTTATATATGCTGAATTAATATCTTCTATTATATTTCTATTTATATCTAAAATGTTCATATTCTTAGAAACAAAGTCTTCTACCATTTCTGGCATTCCTCCAATACATAAATATTTTCGATATAATTCTAGTAGTTTTTCATGAGTTATTTCGTCCATTGGACTATTTTCCAAAAAGCACTTTTTTATATATTCAATTAAATATTCTCCATTATTTTGTGTCATTAAAAATTCTTCAAAATCCATTGGAAACATATTTATCATTTCTACTTTTCCAACAGGAAATGAACTATGAAATCTTTTTAATTTTACTCCTAGTAAACTTCCAGCACAAATTATTTTGAATGGTCTTTCGTCTTCACAATACCATTTTAGAGAAGATATAAGTTCTTCACTTTCTTGAATTTCATCAAAAAATATTATAGTATCTTCTACGTTTGGATTTATATTTAAGTTTGCACATAATCTAATATACTTTTCTTCTAAAGAAATGTTTTGTTTATATAATTCAACAATTTCTGGATGATTTAGTAAATTAATTTGTATTGCATTCTTATATTCTTTCTTACAAAATTCATTAATTATATATGTTTTTCCAACCTGTCTAGCTCCTATAATCATTAATGGTTTCTTCATACCATTATTTTTCCAATTAATTAATTTTTCATAAATTTTTCTCTTCATATGTCCCTCCATAACTTAATTTTACAACTCCTTTTCTATTATGTCAATATTTTTTCACGTTTTTGAAGGCACTTTTTATACATTTTTTCACGTTTTTTGGGGCACTTTTTGTATATTTTTTCACGTTTTTTGTCATTTCACATTATATTAACATTTGTTTTTACACAAAAATACCACATTAGATTAACTCTATGTGGTACTTATATTTTATCCAAATATTCCTCTTTTTCTTACTGGTGGTTGTTCATTCATAGTTGTAGCTAATTGTTCTAACAATGTTCTTTGTTCTTTGCTTAACCTTTTTGGTGTTTGAACTACAACAGTAAATACGAAACTTCCTCTAGCTGATGAGTTTATTGATTTGAAGCCTCTTTCTCTAATTGTAAATTGTGTTCCTGTTTGAGTTCCTTCAGGTATTTCAAATTCTTCAGTACTTCCGTCTACCATTGGAATTTTTAATTTAGCTCCAAGTGTAGCTTGAGTAATTGTTATTGGAATTTCACACATTACAGTATTTCCATTTCTAGTAAATATATTACTTTTCTTTACTCTTACTGTTATGTATAAATCTCCTTTTGATCCACCTTTTTCTCCAGGTTCACCTTCACCTCTTAATACTACTGTTTGATTATCATCTATACCTGCTGGAATTTTTACTCTTATTTTAGCTTGTTTTCTGACTGTTCCTTTTCCTTTACAATTATCACAAGGTTCTTTTATTACTTCACCTGTTCCATGACAATTTGTACATGTTCTCGTTGTTTGCATTTGGCCAAGTATTGTATTTTGAACTTGTCTTACAGTTCCAGTTCCATTACATACAGAACATTTTGATACTGTTGTTCCTGGCTTCGCACCTGTTCCATTACACATTGAACATGTTTCTGGTCTTGTAACAAGTATTTCTTTTTCAACTCCTAAAAATGCTTCTTCAAATGTTATATCCATATTTAAATTTAAATCTGCACCTTTACGTGGCCCTTTAGATTGTGCTCTTGAAGAGCTTGTTCTTGCTCCTCCTCCAAAGAATGATGAAAATATGTCTCCTAAATCTCCAAAGTCTGAAAATCCGTCAAATCCATTTGAAGAACTATATGAATAATATCCTCCATTTCCAAATCCGCCAAATCCGTTTGCACCACCAAAGCCTCCAAATCCACCTTGTGGTCCTTCTGCTCCAAATTGGTCATACATTTTTCTTTTTTGTGGGTCTGATAATGTTTCATATGCTTCATTTACTTCTTTAAATTTTTCTTCTGCTTCTTCTTTGTTATCAGGATTAGCATCTGGGTGATATTTTTTTGCAAGTTTTCTATATGCTTTTTTTAATTCATCATCTGTTGCTGTTTTTTCTACTCCTAATACTTCATAATAATCTCTTTTACTTGCCATATTTTTTACCTCCCTTCGCTTTCTTTAAAATTACTTCTTATATAAAATCCCATATTATTGGACTCCTTTTCATAAATTAGGCGAGTTACTCACTCGCCTATTTACTTTCTTCACTTTTGTTACTGATTATTTGTTGTCATCTTCAACTTTATAATCAGCATCATATACATTTCCATCATTTCCTGCATTATTTGTATTTGCTTCACTTGCACCTGTTGTAGCATTTGCATCTGCTCCTGCATTAGGATTTCCGTTTTTATATAATTGTTCTGACATTTCATAGAATACTTTTGTAAGTTTTTCTGTAGCTTCTTTTATTGTTTCTGTATTGTTTGTTTCAAGAGCTTTTTTAGTATTTTCAATTTCTGTTTCGATTTTTGCTTTTTCTTCTCCACTTACTTTATCACCTAAATCTGTTAATGTTTTTTCACTGTTGTATATTAAGCTTTCAGCATTGTTTTTAACTTCAATTTCTTCTTTTTTCTTCTTATCTTCTTCAGCATGTGCTTCTGCATCTTTAACAGCTTTATCTATATCTTCATCTGTTAAGTTTGTTGATGCTGTTATTGAAACATTTTGTTCATTTCCTGTTGCCATATCTTTTGCAGATACATGTACTATACCATTTGCATCTATATCAAATGTTACTTCAATTTGTGGTACACCTCTTGGAGCTGCTGGAATTCCTGTTAATTGGAATCTTCCTAATGTTTTATTATATGCAGCCATTTCTCTTTCACCTTGTAATACATGAATTTCTACTGATGTTTGACCATCTGCTGCTGTTGAGAATACTTGTGATTTTTTTGTTGGGATTGTTGTGTTTCTGTCTATTAATTTTGTAAATACTCCACCATATGTCTCAATACCTAATGATAATGGTGTTACATCTAATAATACTAAGTCTTTTACATCTCCTGATAATACACCACCTTGAATTGATGCACCAATAGCAACACATTCGTCTGGGTTTATTCCTTTATCTGGTTCTTTACCTGTTATTCTCTTAACAACTTCTTGAACTGCTGGAACTCTTGTAGATCCACCAACTAATAATACTTTATGAATATCATTTGCTGTTAATCCTGCATCTTTTAATGCTTGGTTAACTGGTCCTGCTGTTGCTTCTACTAAATCATGAATTAATTCTTCAAATTTAGCTCTTGTTAATGTTACATCTAAGTGTTTTGGTCCTGTAGCATCTGCTGTTATGAATGGTAAGTTAATTTGTGTTTGTTGTACACCTGATAATTCAATTTTAGCTTTTTCAGCAGCTTCTTTTAATCTTTGCATTGCAGCTTTATCTGTTGATAAATCAATTCCTTGATCTTTCTTGAATTCTGCTACTAGGTAATCTATAATTTTTTGGTCGAAGTCATCTCCACCTAAATGTGTATTTCCATTTGTTGATAATACTTCAAATACACCATCACCAATATCTAGTATTGATACATCAAATGTTCCTCCACCTAAGTCATATATCATTATTTTTTGATCTTGTTCTTTATCCATTCCATATGCAAGTGCTGCAGCTGTTGGTTCGTTTATAATTCTTAAAACTTCAAGTCCTGCAATTTTTCCTGCATCTTTTGTTGCTTGTCTTTGACTATCACTGAAATATGCTGGAACTGTTATAACTGCTTGTGTTATTTTTTGTCCTAAATAGTTTTCAGCATCTGCTTTTAATTTTTGTAATATCATTGCAGATATTTCTTGTGGAGAGAATTTTTCTCCATCTATATCAACTTTTTCGTTTGTTCCCATTTTTCTTTTTATTGATATAACTGTATTTTCTGGGTTTGTAACAGCTTGACGTTTTGCAATTTGTCCTACTAATCTTTCTCCACTTTTTGAGAATGCAACTACAGATGGTGTTGTTCTACTTCCTTCTGCATTTGGTATTACTACTGGTTCTCCTCCTTCCATTACAGCTACACATGAATTTGTTGTTCCTAAATCTATTCCTATGATTTTTCCCATAATAATTACTTCCTTCCTTTGGGCATAAGCCCCCAATTTATATTTTTAAAATTAATAACTTTTTTTAGTTTGCTACAACTACCATTGAGTGTCTTATAACTTTTGAGCCTATTTTGTAGCCTTTTCTGTATTCTTGAACAATTTCTTGTACACCTTTTTCTGGGTCTTGAATACTGCTTACTGCTTCATGTTGACTTGGGTCAAATGTTTCACCAACACCTGCTATTTCTTCAACACCTTTTGATTTTAGTATATCTTTAAATTGTTTTAATACTAATTCTATTCCTTTTTTGTATTCAGAATCTTTTGTTTCTGCTTTTAATGCATTTTCTAAGTTGTCTACTACTGGTAAGAATGCTCCAACAACATCTCCTAATATTGAATTATATAATGTTTCTCTTTCTTTACTGCTTCTTTTTTTGTAGTTTTCAAATTCTGCAAGTACTCTTTTATATCTATCATTTAATTCGTCTAGTTCATGTTGTTTTGGATCTATTATACAATCTTTTTTTTCTTCTTTTTGTTCTTTTTTATTTTCTGTTTCATTTTGGATTGTATCTTTTTTTTCTACTTTTTCTTCGTCTTTCATATTTTAACCTTCTTTCTTTTATTCATTTGAGTTATTGTTATCATTTAATTTTTTACTAATATATTTCATAACAGATATTACTTTTGCATAGTCCATTCTTTTTGGTCCTATTATACCAATTGTTCCCAAATCTTTATTTCCTATTCTATGCTTAAATGTTACTATACTGAAATCTTTTAGTTCGTCTTTTTCGTTTTCTTCTCCTATATATACATTTATGTCTTTTGTTATTCCTGTATTTAACATATCTGCCATAAGTTCTTTTTCGTCTAATATGTTTACAAAGTTTTTTGCAACTTCCAAACTATTAAATTCTGGTAATTCAAATAGTTGTTTTGCTCCTTCTAAATGTACTTTTTCTTCTTCTACTACTTTTTTCATTTGTTCAATAATTGGTTTTATTAAGTTTACACTATATTTCATTTCATCTACTAAATATTTTTCTAGTGGTCTATCTATTTTTGATATTGGCTCACCTTTTAATTTGTTATTAAACATATAACTTAGTGTTCCTACTTGCTTTTCTGAAATGTCTTCATCAAATTTTATTATTGTTTCTTTCACTAATCCATTATCTGTTAATATTACTGCCATCATCATTCTTGGGCTTAATAGTACAAATTTTATATTTTCTATTTTTTGTACATCTGTATTTGGTCCAATTGTTACTGTTGTGTAATGTGTTATTTCTGATATTGTGCTTGATGCTATTTGTGTTATTTCTTCTAATTCATTTACTTTTGTTTCTAGTTTTTTACTTATATAATCTATTTCATCAACTGTTATTTTATTATCTTCTAATAATTCATCAACATAATATCTATATCCTTTTGCTGATGGTACTCTTCCTGATGATGTATGGGTTTTTTCTATATATCCCATTTTTTCTAGTTCTGCCATTTCATTTCTTATTGTAGCACTACTATATTCTAGCCCTTCTAAGTTCATTATTGCTCCTGAACTTACTGGTTCAGCTGTTTTTATGTATTCTTCTACAATTGCTTGTAATACTCTTTTTTTTCTTTCTTCTAGCAATTTCTTTCCTCCTCTTTTCTTTATAGGAAATTGCATTTCTTAGCACTCTTTTATATTGTTTGCTAATTTCGTATATTATATTATAACATTTTTTAGCACTTGTCAAGTGTTTTTGCTAATTTTTTTATTTTTATATATACATTGATTTTTATGTAAATTTATGTTATACTTTCTAAAGTCCGTTTTATTAATCCAACATTATTATGGAGGTATAATATGAAAAAAACTATTCGGAAAATTTCTATTTGTTTAGCTTTAATTTTGGTATTAGCAACTTTTTCGAGTTGCGCATTTTTGAAAAATAAACTGAAAAATATCAAAGGTGAACTCGTAGGAAATAGTTTTACTATTGACTTTTATGACAATTATGGTACTGACTTATTAACAATTCATGGAAATAAAGTTGGCCTAGAAGCAAATTATGTTTCGACAGATTCTATTGATTCTGATGGATCTACTACAACAAACTATGAATTATCTAGTGTTGTAACTTTGACTGTTGATGGTTCTCAGATTGCCCAAACAGGTAATACTATCATTTTCGCTGAAAATGGTATTACCAAACTTGAAGATTTTGCTCTTCAGTCAACTGAAATTTCTACTAGTGGTGGTTCTATTAATTTACTTGATAGAAAAATCAACAAATTACAAAATCTAATTGGTACTCCTAAAATTGTTATTGTTTGTTCTCAGTTGGGTATTCCTATTGCCGTATATGGTGGTAATAGTGTTTACTGGGAAGTTCCTGATGATTTGCCTAAAACTACTAAGTTGAATATTGATGGTAAGGCTCTCTACATTCATCGAGCAAATTACATTTTGCTTGATTCTAGTATTATAGATTTTTCTGAATAAAAGCTTAAGAGGAGATTGTTTTTTCAATCTCCTCTTTTATTATGCATGTACCTTTTCTAATTTGCTTACATTTTTTTCATTCTTTAATTTTGGTAATACTTTATAAATTACTTTAAAACAAGAAAACTTTTCCAATTCATTGTCTTCTAAACAGTCTAAATAAATATCTAATTGTTCTAAATTTTGGCATGCAGTTATTATTGCTGGATGAAGATTAAATTCAAACATAAGCTCTAATCCTAATAATATAGCCTGTTTTTTAGATTTTTTCTCTTTATTTTTCATTAAATTATATCCTTCATGATATCTAGATCTAATTGAATTTTTATACTTTTCTATCGGAACAACAAAGTTTTCAGCTATTACTTCATCAATATTAGCGTTATTAGCTTTTTGAATTTTTTGATTTAATTCTTCTTTTGTATATGGTAAATAAACTTTTCCTTCAATTTCCGAAATAATTAAATTATTATTTGATTTTGTACTATTTTCCGCAACTTTTATTTCATCAAGTACTATTTTTAAATCTTTTTCAAAGATTTCTAATTTGGCTAAGATACCCTTCTACACAAATCCCTTTATCCTCATATTCAAGATTTTGTTTATACAAAGTCATCTCTTCATTAGTTTTTGTCGAAGTCACATTCTTTTTATCATAATTCACTTCCAAATTAATCTCTTTATTTTCAACCTCATCCTGTGAAAGAACAATTTTATCATTTGCACTCTTATCACCATTTAAAGTTTTATAATTAGAAACATAAACATTGCTTATAGTTTCAGGCAAAGAAATTTCATAATTACCATTCTTATTTCCAGTTGCAACCAAAGTAACTTTCTGACTATCAACTTCTCCTGTTTCATCAGTTACATTAGCTACAATATCAGTGGTTTCTTTTGCTCTAGAATTTAAAATATTAAAATAGACACTAATAATAACTATTACAGCCATACTTAGTATCATTAAATTTCTTACTTTTTTATTATAATATTACTTTTTCGCATTTTTATATTTCCCCCATTTGTACTTTTTTTCTATCTTTTCTCTCTATATATTTTATATCATAATACACGATTTTTTTCAACAAATTTAGCGTTTTTTTAACACTTTTTTTATAGTTTTTTTCGCTAATTTTTATAAAAAATATAACACAAAAAAAGAGCAAAATTTTTACTTTTTACCCTCTTCTTTTTTATCCCATATTATCAGTAAATAAATATACATAATATCCAAAATAGCAGATATTCCACCCAAAACAAGTGAAATTCGACTTATTGCTCCAAAGCAAAATCCACTTAATGTTGTTGCCGCTAATGTTCCAATAAATTTCGTAATTGCCAATATTATTGATTGTCCCTCTTTTCCATTTCTCTTTACTAACATATCTATAAATAGCATAGACATTACAATATTTATAAAGAAGCCTGCATTTATTTTAGCATGAAATGGATAAGTTGTATAGAACTCATTCATAATTAGCATTGCTATAATTAATTGGAAAATACTAAATCCCCAAAAATATTTTTTTAATTTATCTGGATAATATTTTTTTCCATATAAGAAATATGTAATTAAAATTCCAGCATCTAAAATAAGCCATATGCTATCAATAATTATCCATATTAATCCACCATCGCCTCCATTTATGACTTTCTTAAAATAAAGCATCTCCCAAGAAATATTTAAACACAATGAGAAAAATGGCATTGCATAACTTTTTTCTTTTATTCCTTTATAAATAGCAATGCTATATGAAATCATCCAAAATCCACCACACATTAATCTCAATACTAGTATCATCATAATATCTTTTCCTTTCTTTATAAATCAAATATTTATTTTCTTATTTTAGCAACAAAAAAGCCTTCATATAACTCTGTTGGTAAAATACATAATGTTCCTTCTATTTCAACTGGTAAATATTCGATTCCTTCTATTTTTTCTATAGGAACAATTTTTGCATTAAATTTTTTTAAAACTTTATTTAGAACTTTTTCATTTTCTTCTTTCAAAATCGAACAAGTAGAATATACCATTTCACCATCTTTTTTCAATATTTTTAAAGCTTTTGTTAATAATTCTTCTTGAGTTTTAGCAGACCTTTGTATTAATTCTTCTGTAAATTTCTGATTAAATACGCTTTCAGTTCCACTTCCACTACATGGTGCATCTAATAATATTTTGTCAAATGAGAAAAAATCACTTAATTTTCTTGCATCTTCTTGCATTACATTAACATTTCCAACACCTTGTTTTTGAAGATTATACTTTAATCTATCACATCTAATCTTATTTTTTTCACATGCAGTTATATAAGATTTTCCACTTGAAATTGCAGATATTTGTGTTGTTTTTCCTCCTGGTGCAGCAGCCATATCTAATATATTTTCTTTTTCCTTTGGCTCAAGTATAACTGGAGGAATCATTGATGATAAACTTTGTAAATAAATTTCTCCATTTTCATATATCTTTAATTTTCTTATATCTTCTTCTAATGCATTTTTTATAATTATTGCATCATTATTCCATTTAACTTCCTCAAATTCAATATTAGATTCTTTCAATTCTTTTATAACTTTTTCTTTATCTGTTTTTAATGTATTTATTCTAAAAGTAACTGGCTTTTTTGAAACAAGCCCATTTTTAATTTTTTTACATATTTCTTCATTATATTCATTATTTATTTTTTTTATTAAAAAATCAGATATTTGCATTTTCTTTCTCCTATAATACAAATATATTATCATAGTTTTATAAATTTAACAATATTTTTAATAAATCTGTTTTTGATACATATTATTAATAAGGTGATTTTATGAAAGTATACTTTATCAATAAAAAAATAATTTTAATGCTAATATTTTTTACATTTATCTTGTTATCTTTTGGTATATATTTTTCTATTTTCAAAACATCAAATACTATTTCTGATATCCAAAATGACTCAAACAATTTATATAAAAAACTTATTGAATTATATCCTAATGAAAAAATTGCATTTTTAACTTTTGATGATGGTCCTAATATTTCAGTAACTCCTAAAGTTCTAGATATTTTAAAAGAAGAAAATGTAAAAGCATCTTTTTTTGTAATCGGAAAATGTGTTGATTCACATCCAGAAATAACTAAAAGAGCATATGATGAAGGTCACTATATTGCTAATCATGGGTATTCTCATAATAATAATTTGTTATATAAAAGCTCTGATAATTTTTTAAATGAACTAAAAAAGACTGATCTAGCTATTGGAAATGCAATTGGAGTTCCAAATTACTGTTCACATATTTTTAGATTTCCAAACGGTTTTATGTCTCCTTCAAATAAAGCAAAAAAGAAAGAAGCAGTAAAACTTCTTCAAAATATTGATTTTAACTATATTGATTGGAATTGTTTAAATAATGATTCAGTAAAAAAGTATTCTTCTTCACAATTGTTGAATAATTTAATAAAATCCTCCCAAAACAAAGATGTTCTTGTTATTTTAATGCATGATACTAAAGATGTTAGTAATTCTTCTATTGTTTTAAAGGATTCTATTAAATATTTAAAAGATAAAGGATATATTTTTAAAAATTTTTATGATATTCTATAAAATAAGAAACACTATCAATCTGTGTTTCTTATTTGTATTTATTATTTTAATTGCAATGTTGCAACACATTCAACATGTGATGTAAAAGGAAACATATCAACTGGTATTATTGTTTTGATATCATACTCATTCTCAAAATCAGCTAAATCCCTTATCAAAGTAGCAGGATTACAACTAATATAAACTATCTTTTTTGGTCTAATATTCAAAATATTATCTATACTCTTTTTATCTAACCCTTTACGAGGTGGATCAAACATAACAACATCAGCCTTAAGTCCTTTATTATTAATCAAGTCATCAAGTACAATTTCAACATCACCTGCAAAAAATTCTGTATTTGATACATTATTATTCTGAGCATTTTCTTTAGCCATTTTTACCGCTTCTTCAACAATTTCAATTCCATATACTTTTTTGGCAAATTTAGACATAAATAAAGAAATTGTTCCTATTCCACAATATAAATCAAATACAACATCATTTTTTGTAATTTCCGCCATACTAACACCTAAATTATATAATTTTTCTGCTTGTACAGGATTTACTTGATAAAATGACAATGGTGATATTTTAAATTTATATTCACCTAAAATATCTTCTATATATCCATTTCCATATAAATTTATATTTTCTTGTCCTAATATTACATTTGTATTTTTCATATTAATATTTTTTACAATTGCCTTTATTTCAGGATATCTTGTTTTCAAATTTTCAACTAATTCATTTTCATTTGGAATTTTATGACCGTTTATAACAATTACACACATTATTTCTCCAGTCTTTATTCCAACTTTAGTAACAATATGTCTAACTAATCCTTTTCCTTTTTTTTCATCATATATACTAATATTTTTTTCTTTTATAAATTCAATTATAAATTTAGCAATTTCTTCTGATTTTTTATTTTGAATTAAACAATTATCTATTGGAATAACTTCATGTGTTCTATTAGCAAAAACTCCAATTACAGGCTCACCTTTTTTATTTATTCCTATTGGATATTGTGCTTTATTTCTATAATGTAATGGATTTTCCATTCCTACTGTTTCTTTAATTTGTAGTTTATTTTTTAATGTTTTATTCACAAGACTTTGTACTGCATTTTGTTTCATTTTTAAAGTTTCTTCATATTTTACATGTCTTAAATTACATCCACCACATCTTTTATATGTATTGCAATCTACATCTTGACGAGCTTGTGATTTTTCAAGTATTTCTATAACTTTTCCAAATCCATGTGATGATAATACTTTAACTATAAGTACTCTTACTTTTTCTCCTTTTATTGTTTCTGGAATAAATATTGTAAAATTATCTATTTTTGCAATCCCTTCTCCTTCGAAACCATTATCTATAATATCTACAATATATTCTTGGTTTTTTTGTATACTCATTTTTAGTATATTCCTTTCACTTATTTATTTTATATTCTCCATTTATATATTCAAATAAATCTCCTTCTTGTGCATCTTTAAATACTTCTTGTTGTATTTCTTCAAATACTTCTCCATTGTTTAAATTGTTATCTATTAACCATACACTGTTTTTTGAGCCTTCTACATATTCATATATATGTCCATCTATTCTTCGGCTTTCCATCATTTTATTTTGTTCTTCAAGTATCTTTTTAAACATTTCTTCCATTTTATTTTTTATAAGTCTAGTTGTTTCTTCATCTAATTCAAATTTATCATTTGTTTTCCTTAATACACTATCAATTTTAACATTAGATTTTACATCTTTTTCCGGAATTCTTATTACATCATGACTTTTTCCTTTTTCACATATTGTTGCTAAATAATCTGAACCTTTTTTATCATATATATAATACATTTCATTATTGTTTAATTCTTGCAATATCATATTTCTGTTAATAAGCATTTTATCCTTATATTCTGAAATAATTTTATTATCACTTACAAATTTTTCTAACATTGATTTTTGCATACTATTTTCCATATTTTTTTCTAACTCTTTTGTAAAATTTTGAATAAATTCATTTTCCTTGACTTTATCTATTAAGTTTTCAAAAATATCTAAATTCAACTCTACTCACTCTCCTTTGGTTAACATTTATTAGAAATTATTGTTCTAATGAACTTTCTCCTGTTGCATAATTAATTTTTATACCTGGTTGTACATTATAAACATATACATTAAAACAAACTCCATCACCTTTATCTTCAACTGACAATGCTTCCATTTGCACTCCACTTGCTAATAAATTATCCCCCTCATATATAGGGGTTACTCTATATAAAACATGTTTATTTTCATTTGTTTTTTGTTTTTTTATATATTCTGCAACTTGATTTTCAAATGGCAACATACCTTCAACATTAAAATATCTTGTTCCAGTTATCAAATTTTGTTTATTAGCATCCTCATCTGATAATTGATATCCAATCAAATGACATCTATTATATAAATATGTTCCATTATATTTTTTCTGTTTCCAACCAGTTGGTGTTACACTACTTATGCTTCCTCTTTCATCTCCGCTCTGGTGGCATTATTTCTTTACAAACATTTGCATAAGCTACTCCACATCTGCCCAAACTATCTAGTTCTGAATAATTTTCAAAACTTTTCGTTGTATAATCTTTTTCTGTAAATTCTGGTTTATTATTATTTAATATCGCATATGGTGTGCCTGAATATTCTGGAATGTCTTCCAAACTATATGTTAATGTTGATGAATTTTCTGTTATTTCTGTATTTGCTTGCGTATGATCTTTTTCATTAATATTTTTTCCTGTTAAAACTATTACTAGTACAATTAATAAACTAATAATTTCTAATATTTTATTTTTACTTTTATTTCTTTTTTTCCCCATATTTTAGTTCCTTTCAATAAGTTGATCTATTAAAAGGTAAAATTTCTATCAACTTTTATTTATTCTTTCGTTTTCTATGAGATTATATCATATCAATTCACTTTTTTGAATATTTATTTTTAAAAAAAGAAAACTCCTCATTAAGAGGAGAAAGATTTTCTTTTTTAGTTTGCTTTAGCGAATTAACATCGTCATATAGATGCTATTCAAGGTTGTAACCTTAAACACATCTTGCTCGATTTCTTCGCTCTTCATGACGGTAGAGGTCTTCCAGCTGGTTGTCTCAATTTTTCCGTCAACCAGTTCAACTTTGGTGCAGACCATAGAATGGCCTACAGACGGCTGATGATTGGTAATTGCCTTATGCACATTTACCTTGTCAAACCATACTGAGTTGAACTGACCAACCACACCCTTAAGGGTGTAATCAGTCTGCCAGCCACGGTCGTTGACTGCAATGACCTCATAAATCTGGCCACGCACCAGTTTATCAGGATCAGAACAGCCAAAATAAGACTTGTTTCCACCATTGTACTTTACAGCAAACATATTTGCACCTCCATGCAATTATCTGGAGGTTTTGCACAGCCCTCCAGAAATTTCAAAAATCTCTAAAGTAACTCTGTGCAAGTAACTAAAGACACTTATATTATAACATATTTGTCCCAAAATGTCAAAATTTTTATTTATTTTACTCCACCCAGCCATTTACAAAAGCCTATTTTATAGTTATTTGTTCCATTAACTTTATATCTAACCATAGCTTTGTCATAAAAAGTTCCAAAACAATCACATCTTTCTCTTGGATCTAAACTTCCTATTCTTTTAGTACAATCTGTATCTGCATATACGATTTCACTTGTACTACCATTTTGATAAGTTCTCACTTTTTCATCACTTCCTTCTTTTATTTCATCATTGTTTATTGGCTTATCTTCTAAATAAAAATTAATTAGATTAAGAAAATTTTGCCATCCTTCTTCTAATGTTCTACGAGGACAATTTTTATTTGAAAAATCTTGATGTTTTTTTACTTTATCAATTCCCCAATTATATTGTTTTAATAAATAAGCAATATATTCTGCAGTAAGTCTTTGGGCATCTTCAAATTCTTCTCCTCCTGATTTTGAATAACAAATTTCTATAGAAATTCCTTTTCTATTACCATCACCATTTACTCCATCACCTGCATTCCACGTATTACGGTTAAACATAACTCCTTGTACAATCCTTATATTATCAACAGCACAATGAAATGATACTTTTTTGTTATTTCCTATCATATATGATATTTCTGCCATTGCAGATGCATCATTTTCTGTATTATGAACTATAATAAATTCAGGTTGCATTTCATACGGACATTTTATATCATACTTATATTTAGGCACAAACATTCTAGTTATTTGCATTTTTTTCATCTCCTATTCCATGAATATTTGATATTTTAATTTCTTCTTTTTCTATATTTTTTCGATATAGTTCTTCTTTAAATTCTATATCTTCAATTATTATATTATCTTCCATACAGTCTACTCCTTTTTATTAATATATTCACTTTTTTCATTTTTGTTTATATATTTTCATATACACACAAAAAACTTGCCTTTTTCAAGACAAGTTTTTTCAGAATCATTTAATTTTGAATGCTCCTGCAACTCCAAGAATAGGAAGGCTATCATTTAAAGCAATCATATCAAATTTCAAGCCTTTACCACAAAAACTCATAAAATATTTCTTTAACTTTTTAGGAAACTTATTATTCAATTCTGCAACCAAGTTTTGATACTGTCTTGGGTCCATACTTAACCAATCAATAAAATATTTTCTTCCATTTATATCTGTAATAGTATTCTCCTCAAAGTTTTGCTCTTCTACATAAATAATTTGTTCATCTTCTTCGTGTTCTACTTTACCAATAATACATGGAATATGTTTTCCAATTGATTCTGGTCTATATGCATATCCAATTCTAAAACTCGTGATTACAGGAATATTTTCTCTTATCATTCTTTCAAATCCTTTCATTTCTTTAGATTTTTTTCCAATATAATAAATAGAATTAAAAGATCTATATTTTCCTATAATATAAGTTTTTTCATACCTTTCTACTTCGATAATTTGTAATGTCTTATCATTTTGACTTCCGCATAGTGTTCCTACAATAATGATTTTCCGTTTAGGATCATTCATATCATTTGGTCTAGCAAATCTCATTCTTTCATTTTCAACACAAATGAATGAATAATTATCAATAGTAGCCATATTTATCCCCCATTCTTTATTAATTATAATATTGCCAATAGGCGTACTTCTGTATAATATAGCATTTATTCATATTTGTCAATTTTATTCTTTATTAAAAAATATTTTGTAAATTAAATTTATATTTTCTTTCTATATGTTCTAATACAAATTTTCCTGTTTCTAATTCTGCTATTGCAGATGGAATCTCTTCATTTTCTACAAAACTCTTAACTTGTACTATTGCTGTATCCACTTTTTCAAGTTCATCATGTTCAATATAATATGCAAGCTTATCATGTTTCTCATCCCATTTTTTGTCTAATTCTCCAAGTTTTTCTTTTGCATTTTCTAAACTTTTATCCTCAATTTCTTTTTTTAATTCAGATAAACATTCAGTTATTTCAATTGTTGATGTTTTTGTATAATTTTGAGTTAATATATCTAACCATATTATTAATATAATAATACATATACATATAGTTGTTTCTTTATACATTTTTTTCACCTCTAATTTTTATTTTGTAAGGGTTGACAAAAAAAGTTATTATTTCCATCAATCGTAATTATTAATGCCTCTTCTGGTTTTATTCCAAATTTTTCTGATTGTCTCTCAAGCCATTTATAGTTTTTACCTATTTTTTCCAAATTTTTATACATTACTTTTCCATCTACTACTAAATCATACGAAATCCCCTCATATTCTGGTTCTATATTAAAATCTTCTGGGGTTGTATTTCTTTTATTAGGCTTTGGTATAACTGTTACTTGCCCACTAGTTTCTAATATTGCATAATCTACATCTCCTATATTAAATATATTATTGTCTCTCAATCTTTCTTCAAGTTCATTAATAGTAAATCTTTCTTTTCTTAAAGTTTTTTCATCTATCTTTCCTCTATATATTAATATTGATGGTTTTCCACATATAATTTCTCTTGCTTTTGTACTTTTTATGTTTAATGTTGATATAACTAGATGCATGACTAATAGTCCTAAAATAGGTACAATTCCATTTGATATTGGTATTCCTGTCTCTGCCATAGGCGTAGCAGCTAAATCTGCTATCATTATTGATATTGCTAATTCAAATGGTTGCATCTGTCCAATTTCTCTTTTTCCCATTAATCTCATCACAATTAAAACAACTATGTATAAAAATATTGCTCTCAAAAAAGTTATTAGCATAAAATCCTCTCTTCTTTTTGAATTTTTAATTGTATTTTCTTCACTTTTTATAATTTTATACGATTTTTGTATAATATTTTTTTTGATGTAAATAATAATTTTGTAACCTTGAATTTTTTGATAAGGAGGTTTTTATATGGCAAATAATACACAAAGTAATTCTAATACTTCTAATGGAACATCTACAGTTTGGCAAATTGTCGGCAGATTAGTTACAGCTGCTATAGTTTTAGCAATTACAGCATTTTTTACGCCTGGGTTCTCTATAAATAATATTTGGGCTTTAGCTATTGCTGCAATTGTTTTAACTATTATGGACTATTTAATTGTCAAATTCACAGGTTTACATGCTAGTCCTTTTGGAAAAGGATTTGTAGGTTTTGCATTAGCAGCTATTATATTATATTTGACTCAATTTTTTGTAGCTGGATACTCAATTTCTTGGATGGCTGCAATTATCGGGGCACTAATTTATGGAGTTGTTGATTATTTTATACCTGGAAATCAACAAATGTAATTTTGCTATAATCCAAAAAAGCGAAAGTTTAAATACTTTCGCTTTTTAATATTTCTTCTCTTTCATTTAATTCAATATCATAATACTTTTCAAAATCTTTATTTTCTTCTATATTACTTTTCATTTTTTCTTTTAACTCATCTGAATTATAAAAAATATTTTCTTGTTTAAAAATTAGTTTATTTATTCCAACATTTGATACAAGTATTGGTTTGTTTAGAATTATTGCTATTATATTATCTAATGCAAATTCTTCTCTTTTTCTAGTTGATATAATACAATTTGATTTTTTTATAATGTCAATTTTAAAACTCATATTTTCTACTATTTCAACATTTTCACTTAATCCATATTTATCAATTATGTGCTCATAATAATCTTTTAGCTTTCCTTGTCCTATTAACATTAATTTGACTTGAGGATATTTTTTTATTATTCTTATCATAGATTCAAGTTGCATAATTTGATTATTATGTTTATTAAATTCTCCTATACTACAAAATATATAATCTTCTTTATTATTATAAGACTTATCATTATAGTTAACTATTTTATTATTTTGAAAACTTCCTGTGTTATTTATATATATAATTTTGTTTTTTTCTTTAAATTTAATGATTTTTATTATTATTTCTATTATTCTAGAATTACAAAATATCATTTCATAATTATTTATCTTATTTTTTACCTTAAATATATCTAATGTTAATTCTTTTTGTATATCACAATATTTTATTGTTTCCTTTATATTGGTTATAATATGTATTTCATATCCTGCTAATTTCAGTATTTTCATATATATCATATAATTATTATTATAATATTTTTTGTGTAAAATAAATAGAACCTTTTTCATAATATTTCTCCTCTACATAATCTATTTTATAATATGTTTTTCTATTACTTTAATGCTCATTTTATTTATAAAATTTTTTCTAGAATCTATTCCATTTTTCTTTTTTTTATGATAAAATCAGCTAAGAAATTATATTAATTTTATTTAAGTAGTTTTACATATTTTTTATTTTACAGAATATTATTAAATATCTACTTAAGATGGAGGTTTATATGGAATTAAATAAATGCAATCGTTGTGGAGCTTTTTACACAAATTCTGGAGATGTTTGTCCAAAATGTGCTAATAGAGATAATCTAGAATTGTCTACTTTTAGAAAATACATAGATTTAAATGGTTTCTCTTCAATAGATACTATTGCAACTGAAACTGGTATTACTCAAAAAAATGTTAGTAGATTTTTAGGATACCAAGCTGTTGATAATTTAGAAATTTCTGCAAAAGAAAATTTTAATGAAACTGGAATTATTTTTAATTAAATAAAAAATAAATTATTCTTAGATAGTCTTTATTTATAATATAAAGACTATTTTTTTATAATAAAAAATCGCCAATTAAATATATTAATTGGCGCAAAACATAAAATTTACTAAATTATAATAAAACTACACTTTTAATAAGTCCAAACCATAACTCTTCCGCTAGTATTCTCCGGAAAAGATATTACAGAACACTTTACTTTATACATTCGGCAAGTTGGAAGTTGCAAAACTACTTGATTTAACCCTTCAACATTCCAAAGATAATCAGCTTGATTATCTGCCTTATAGAGCAATCTCCCTGTATCAGCATTATAAACTCGATAATATACAGCGGTTTGACTCCCAAAAGAATTAACTCCTATTGTAATTCCTGTTTGACTTTTTCCAGATGTATTTCCTAATACCAGCAAATCAAATTCAGTTTTATCGTCAGAGGAATTATACCAATAACTTGCATAATCAGGAAAATGACCATCTGACATGGTAGAAACATTTTCTAAAGCAAATGCAGAAATTGTAAATAATGAAAGCATAAAAACAGATAGCATAATTGCAAAAATCTTCTTGAAACTTTTAATCATATTATCCTTCCTTTTTTCATTAGTAAATTTTATGTTTTCTTTAGTTATTACTTATATTATAAAGTAATAATTAAATTCATTACAACAATATATTATCATATATTTTATTTTTTTCAATACATTATATGTAATTTTTTCAAATTTTTTGATTTTTTTCAATTTTTTTCAAAAAATATTGAAAAATAAATATATATATTATATACTCTCTTTAAAAGGAGGTGATTTTTATGAATAAAAAAATTTTATTTTTTATAATATTCATTATTATTATTTCATTTATTGGGAATTTAGCCAGAAAAACATACATTATTTATAAATATGATAAACAAATGAAAGAATACTCTCAAATAACAAATTTTCATCAGAAATACAAAATCTCTAATAATATTGAGATTGAAACTTGGAGAAAAGATAATATATCTTTATACAAACGTTCATCAGAAGATGGTACTAGATTAATATATAAAGATTATAATCAAAACATTGGTTGGATAATTTCAGATATTCAAATAAATGGTAAAGAAATTAAATCTGCTACAAAAGTAAATGATTTAGAAAATCTTTTAGGTTCTAGTATATTGTATAATGAATTAGGAGCACATAATATTGGACAATACATTCAATTAGCATTTACAAGTTCAATATCTAGCCAAAATTTTTATGGAATGAAATGTTATGAAATAAAACTTTCAGATAATAATTTCACATATATAAATAAAAATAATTATTTATGTACTGGTATAACAAATAATAACAATACTACTATATTAATTGAATCTAGTTTTAATGATATTACTGATGAAAACGTAGCATTACCTGATCTTAGTAATTTTGAAATTATAGAAAATAATTAATATTCTGAATCTCTCAAAATTGGCTAATAAGTAACTTTGAGTATAATAAATGTTCGCCAATTAAACTTAAGATCATAAACTCAAAAAATAGTGTAATTTATTCATTTGATAATTACACTATTTATATTTATAAAGTGTTTTTCTCCGTCAAATGAAAATTTCTTCTTTTTATTAAGTTAAACGAAACTTAGACCATCCGGCGATTTTCACAAAAAAAGAATATCTAAAACGATATTCTTCTTATAATATGGTGCTCCCACTAGGACTTGAACCTAGGACCCACCGGTTATGAGCCGGTTGCTCTGACCAACTGAGCTATGGGAGCATTCTATATATTCTGTGTTAAGTGTTATCTCCTTAGCACAGAACTAAGTATAATTCAATTTTGTTTTTTTGTCAATAGTTTTTTAAAATTTTTTTATTTTTTTATAATCCTTTTATTGCAACTAAATATTCATTTGATTCTACAATTCTATTTTCACCTTGATAATTATATTTTGCCCCAGTAAAATATACTCTATATCCTAAATTCTCAAATTTATTTCTTGCTAATCTTAGTACTTCATCAATTTCATCTTCTGATAAATTATGTCTTACTTTTAATTCAAAAAAAGTATATCTAACAAATTCTTCATTTTCAGCAATTTTTTTATTTATATCTTTATCTAATTCTTCTAATGTCATTTTTTGCCTCCTATTTTGCTATTCCAAATATTTCTTGTGTATTATATCACTTAATTTTCATAATGTAAATATATTATTATGAGAAAAAATGTATAAATTTTTCCTTATTTGTAATAATAAAAATATACAAAAAAATCAAACCAAACAAGGAGGAAATCAAATGAAAGCAACAGGTGTTGTAAGAAGAATAGATGATTTAGGTAGAGTTGTAATTCCAAAAGAGATAAGAAAAACTTTAAGAATAAAAGAAGGTGAACCTTTAGAAATTTTTACTGATAGAGAAGGGCAAGTTATATTAAAAAAATATTCACCTATTGGTGAATTATCTGAATTTGCTACTGGATATGCTGAAACTTTGTCAAAAACAACTGGTCATATAGCTTGTATTACAGATAAAGATACTGTCATAGCTGTTTCTGGTGGTTCTAAAAAAGAATATTTAGAACAAAATGTTAGTGATGAACTTGAACAATTAATGGAAGACAAAGAAATTTATACAAGTAATGAAAATAGTAATGTTTCTGTTCCTATAACCAAAAACGATTCTAATAACAAAAAATATAATGCTCAAGTTGTATACCCAATAATTTCTAATGGTGATACTATTGGAACTGTAATTCTTCTTTCTAAAGAAGCTAATACCAAAATGAATGAAGTTGAAACAAAAATAGCTCAATCTGCAGCAACATTTTTAGGTAGTCAGATGGAAATATAAATAAAAAGGTCCTATAGAAAATATATCTATAGGATTTTTATTATTTTTTTAATATATCTTTTATTACTTCTCCAGCAATTATTAGTCCAGCAACAGATGGCACAAATGATATACTTCCTGGTACTTGTTTTCTTATTGTGCATTTTCTTTTTGTTCCTGGAGGACATATACAATTATTTTTACAACTGTTTTCACAATTTTCATTTGGTTTTATTGGTTCTTCTTTTGAATATACTACTTTTAGTTTATTTATTCCTCGTGTTCTTAATTCTTTTCTCATTACTTTTGCAAGTGGACATACACTTGTTTTATAAATATCTGTAACTTCAAATTTTGTTGGATCTAATTTATTTCCTGTTCCCATACAAGACATAATTGGAATATTTAATCTATTAGCTCTTACTACTAGTTCTACTTTTGCTGTTACTGTGTCAACTGAATCTACAATATAATCTACTGTGTTATCTAATATTTCATCACTATCTGGCATGAAAAATTCTTGATGTATTTCTACATTTGCATTTGGATTAATTTCTAATATTCTATCTCTTGCAACTTCAACTTTATTTTTTCCAATTGTTTTTCTTGTTGCTATTATTTGTCTATTTAAATTTGTTAAACAAACTTTATCATCATCTATTAATATAAAATTTCCTATTCCGGCTCTTGCTAATCCTTCAACTACAAATGATCCAACTCCTCCAATGCCAAAGATTGCAACTTTTGCATTTTGTAATTTTTCTATTCCTTCTTTTCCAATTAATAGTTCTGTTCTTGAAAATTGATTTAACATTTCATTGCTCCTTTTTATATTATCAATTTTATATCTTAGCATATTTTTTATATTTTTTCAATAGTAGATATAATAAAAATAGAGAGTAATTATGTTACTCTCTACTTTAAAAACTTTTACTTTATCAATTTTTTTATCCAATTCTTCTCTTTTAAAGATATATGTATATATATTACAAATTTTGATTATTTTTTACCAAACAATTGTTAGATTTTTAAATTTGTGATATACTAATTACATTAAAATTATAAGGAGATATTTATGTTTAAATTACATTCAGAATATAAACCAACAGGTGATCAACCACAGGCAATTGAATATTTATCAAAAGGTATAGAACATGGAAAAAAATTTCAAACTCTTTTAGGTGTTACTGGTTCTGGAAAAACTTTTACAATGGCTAATATAATTCAAAATGTTCAAAAACCAACATTAGTCTTAGCCCATAACAAAACTTTAGCTGGTCAACTTTATTCAGAATTCAAAGAATTTTTCCCTGAGAATCATGTTGAATATTTTGTAAGTTATTATGATTATTACCAACCAGAAAGTTATATTGCCCAAAGTGATACTTATATAGAAAAAGATGCTTCTATTAATGACGAAATTGATAAACTACGTCATTCTGCAACAGCATCATTATTTGAAACAAGAGATGTTATTATAGTTGCTTCTGTTTCATGTATATATGGTTTAGGTGACCCTATTGATTATGAAAATATGATTGTTTCTCTAAGACCTGGTATGGAAATTTCTAGAGATAAAATCATGAAAAAATTAATAAATATGCAATATTCTAGAAATGAAATTGATTTTAAAAGAGGTACTTTTAGAGCTAAAGGTGATATTTTAGAAATTTATCCATCAGATAAAAGCGAATCAGCCATAAGAGCTGAATTTTGGGGTGATGAAATTGAAAAAATTTCTGAAATAAATCCTGTTACAGGAAAATCAATTGGAATAAGACAACATGTAATGATATTCCCTAACTCACATTATGTTACCTCAAAAGATAAAATGGAAAAAGCTTTAAAAACTATTGAAGAAGAGATGAATGAAAGAGTAGCATATTTTAAAAGCCAAAATAAATTAATTGAAGCACAAAGAATACAAGAAAGAACAAATTTCGACATGGAAATGATGAAAGAAACTGGATTCTGTCAAGGTATTGAAAATTATTCAAGACACATTAGTGGTAGAGAACCCGGAAGTGCTCCATTTACACTATTTGATTATTTTCCAGATGATTTCTTGTTATTAATAGATGAATCACATGCTACAATCCCTCAAGTAAGAGCTATGTATAATGGTGATAGAGCTCGTAAAGACTCTCTAGTTAAATATGGATTTAGATTACCTTCTGCTTATGATAATAGACCTCTAACATTTAATGAATTTGAAGATAGAATAAATCAGGTTGTTTTTGTTAGTGCTACACCTGGTGATTATGAACAAGAACATTCAAAAGAAAATGTTGTTGAACAGATTATCCGTCCTACTGGATTACTAGACCCAAAAATTGAAGTAAAACCTGTTACAAATCAAGTTGATGATTTAATTGAACAAATTAGAATTAGAGTTGAACGAAAAGAAAGAGTTTTAGTTACAACACTAACCAAAAAGATGGCTGAAGATTTAACATCTTATTTAAAAAGTTTAGATATTAAAGTTAATTATATGCATTCAGACATAAAAGCTCTAGAAAGAATGGAAATTATTAGAAAGCTTCGTTTAGGTGAATTTGATGTTTTGGTCGGAATAAATCTTTTAAGAGAAGGTCTTGATATTCCTGAAGTTTCTCTTGTTGCAATATTAGATGCAGATAAAGAAGGATTTCTTCGTTCTGAACGTTCTTTGATTCAAACAATTGGGCGTGCTGCTAGAAATACAGATGGAACTGTTATTATGTATGGAGATTCTCTTACAGATTCTATGGAAAAAGCTATTAGTGAAACTAATAGAAGACGTTCTATTCAAGAAGCATATAATGAAGAACATCATATAATTCCTAAAACAATAAAGAAATCTATTAGAGATTCTATTAAGGCTATTCAAACTGAAAATATTGGTGTTGAATATAAATTTGAAAAAGAAGAAGATATTCAATCTACTATTTCTAAACTTACAGATGAAATGCTTGAACATGCTAGTAAAATGGAATTCGAACAAGCTGCTGAATTACGTGATAAAATTAAAGAATTGGAAAAATTATTGTAATAGTATAAGAAGAGACTACACTATTTTCATAGTATAGCCTCTTTTTTTGGTCAATAATTATTTGACCAAGTCAGTTAGGTACTGATTAACTTGCCGCCAAAATGCAGAATCATCAGCAGAAAGGTCAAAAACTTTTTCATCTTCATACTCATTGTACTTTTTACACAACGAGCGAAGACGATTAAACCTAACCTTCTCGCCAGTGATCTTCATCATGACACACTCATCCCGTGCATCAAGAATCTCTTCGATAATCATATTGCCTATACCTCCTATATTTGATTTTTAAATTATATCACCGTGTTTGCTTTATGTCAAGTCTTTGAACAAATATATTTACTACTAATTATATATTATAACTCAAATTGAGAATTATATAATTCAGCATAAGCTCCATTTTTAGCCATCAATTGTTCATGATTTCCTTGTTCTACTATATTTCCATCTTTCATTACTAATATTAAATCTGCATTTTTTATTGTAGATAATCTATGTGCAATTATAAATGATGTTCTTCCTTCTGTAAGTTTATCCATAGCAACTTGAACTAATTCTTCTGTTCTTGTATCTACATTTGATGTTGCTTCATCTAATATCAAGAATGGTGAATCTTGTATCATTCCTCTTGCAATTGTAAGTAATTGTCTTTGACCTGCTGAAACACTATCATTTTCTGATAAATAAGAATCATATCCTTTTGGTAATGTTCTGATAAAGTGATCTAATCCAACTTCTTTACATACTTCTTTTACTCTTTCATCACTTACATTTTTTTGATTATATATAATATTTTCTTTTACAGTTCCTTCAAATAACCATGTATCTTGTAATACCATTGTAAATAAACTATGTATATTTTCTCTTGATAATTCTTTTGTTGAAACACCATCAATTCTAATATCCCCTGAATTAATATCATAGAATTTCATAAGAAGATTTACCATTGTTGTTTTTCCAGCTCCTGTTGGTCCTACTATTGCAATTTTTTGACCAGGTTCAGCTGTTGCTGTAAAGTTTTTAATTGTTGGTTTATCATTATTGTCATATTGGAATACAACATTATCAAATTCAATTTTTCCTTTTACATTATTTTTATCTAATGTTTTGTTTATTTTTGATTGATCAGCCATTTCTTTCTCATCTAAAAATTCAAATACTCTTTCACTTGCAGCTGCTGTTGATTGAAGTGATGTCATACTTTGTGCAATTTGTGATAATGGGTTTGTAAATAATCTTACATATGTTATAAATGCAATAATTACACCAAATGATATTATATTATTCATTGTTAATAATGCTCCAACTATACAAACTGCAACATATCCAAAGTTTCCTATAAAATTCATTATAGGTTGCATTATTCCTGATAAAAATTGACTCTTTCTGTTTGCCTCACATACTTTTTGATTATATTCATCAAATTTTTTGTCTGATTCTTTTTTACCATTATATGCTTTTACAACATTTAAACCAGAATATACTTCTTCAATATGTCCATTTAAATTTCCAAGTTCTTCTTGTTTTGCAACGAAATATTTTTGTGATTTTGCAAGTACTGCAAACATACCCATAAATCCAAGTAAACTTGATAATATTGCTGTTAATGCCATTATCCAGTTAGTGTAAAACATCATTATTATTGAACCTAAAAATAATGTTATATTACTTACTAATGTTCCTAATGATTGGTTCATTGTTTGTGCTATTGTATCAACATCATTTGTTACTCTTGAAAGTGTATCACCAGATTGATGTCTATCAAAATAGCTAAGTGGTAATTTATTTATTTTTACTGATATTCTTGTTCTTAAACTTCTTGCAAAATTATTTGCAACTTCTGTCATACAAATTGATTGTATAAATGTACATATTGCACTAAATAAATATAAAATAACTAATGATATTGCAATTGATTTTATTGCATCCATATTAATTTCTGGCATTATTATTTGACCATTTTCCATCTTTGGAATTATTCCTGCTTGTATTTCATCTGTTAATTTTGATAATCTATCTGGTGCAGAAATTGATAAAACTGCTCCTGCAATTGCTAATATTAATGCAATTATTATTAATATTTTGAATTTTCCTAATTCTTTTACTAATCTTTTTACTGCTGATTTAAAATCTTTAGCTTTTTCTCCCACTCCTGGTCCCATACCAGGTCCCATTGGTCCTCTTCTAGGAGGTCTTGATTGATTATTAGCCATTTTCTAATTCCTCCTTTGATAATTGAGATAGAGCTATTTGTTTATATACTTCACATGTTTTTAATAACTCTTTATGTGTTCCTTTTCCAACAATTACACCATTATCTAATACTACTATTTGGTCTGCATTCATAATTGTTCCTATTCTTTGTGCTACAATTAAGCTTGTTGCATCAGAGGTATATTTTTTCAATTCTTTTCTTAATACACTATCTGTTTTATAGTCTAATGCTGAAAAACTATCATCAAATATATATATTTCTGGATTTCTTGCTATTGCTCTAGCTATTGATAATCTTTGTTTTTGTCCACCAGATACATTTGTTCCACCTTGTGCCATATGTGCATCATATTGTCCATCCATTTTTTCTACAAATTCTGTTCCTTGTGCAACTTCTATAGCTTTTTTTATTTGTTCATCTGTTGGCTTTTCTTTTCCATTATCACCATAAGATATATTTGATTTTACTGTTCCATTAAACATTACAGCCTTTTGTGGTACATATCCTATTTTATCATGTAAAAATTCTTGTGTATAATTTTTTACATTTATTCCATCTACAAGTACTTCACCTTCTGTTGCATCATAAAATCTTGGGATTAAATTTATTAATGTTGATTTTCCACTTCCTGTTGATCCTATAAATGCTACTGTATCACCTTTATTTGCTTTAAATGATATATCTTTTAATAAATATTCATCTGCATCTGGATATTTAAATGATACATTTTTAAATTCAACTGTTCCAACTTCATTATTTGTTTTTGTATTTATTTTTCCATCTTTTATACTTATTTCTGTATCTAATACTTCATTAATACGATTTGCAGATACTTGTGCTCTTGGTAACATCATAAATATCATTGCTAACATTAAGAATGACATTATTACTTGCATTGCATAAGAACTAAATACTACCATATCTCCAAATAATGATATTTTATCTGCCATTCCTGCATCTTTTATTAGATATGCTCCAACATAATAAATTGATAGTATTACCATATACATGATTATATACATCATTGGTTGCATTACTGCAAATACTTTTTGGTTAAATAATTGTTGATTTGTTAAGTTATTATTTGCTTTATCAAATTTTTCTTCTTGATATTGTTCTGCATTAAATGCTCTTACAACTCTTATTCCTGTTAGATTCTCACGAGTTACTCCATTTAATTTATCGATTAATTTTTGTACTTTCTTAAATCTTGGTAATACAATTACCATTATTATTGCTATTGTAGTCATTAATATTGCTACTGCTACTGCTGTAATTGCACTCCATTGCCAGCTTTTATTTAATATTTTTGTTATTGCCCATATTGCTGTTATTGGGGCTTTTATTAATAGTTGTAATCCCATTGCTATTAACATTTCTATTTGTGTTATATCATTTGTTGTTCTTGTTATTAAACTACTTGTAGAAAATTGTTTTACTTCTTGCATTGCTAAATCTTCTACTTTATTGAATAATTTTTTTCTAATTGTCTTTGAAAAGTTTGATGATATTCTTGATGTTATATATCCTGTAATTACTGCTGCAACTAAGCTTCCTAGTGCACATGTAAGCATATATCCACCATTTACTAGAATATCTTTCATTTGGCTTCCTTCTGTTTGTACTAGTTTTGTTATTTCAGACATATAGTCTGGCATTTTTAATTCTAGCCATACTTGTGTAACTACTAATACTAAACAAATTAATGCCAAAATCCATTCTTTTTTTGTAAAATTTTTTATTAGTTTTAACATTTCTTTCTCCCTTCTTTTTTGCATAATAACTTTTCATATTTTAATACTAATTGTCAATTTTAGCAACATTATTATGCAAACTTTCACATAAAATTTACATTTTATTATATTCATTTAATTGATTTTCGAATAACATTTGGGATAGAAAAAGAAGTTTCAAAACTTGAAACTCCTTTTATTATCATATTTATAGGCAAATCTGTAAGCCGGGTTCTGTCATTTAAAATAGTCATTTATCTAGTACATATATTACTATATGTATCAAGCCACGCAATTCAGAAGGCGCCGAGCAGGCTTAATCTTCTTCTTAGGTGTTGCTCCAGATGGGGTTTACACTGACCCAATATGTCACCATATTAGCGGTGAGCTCTTACCTCACCTTTTCATCCTTACCTCTAAAGAGGCGGTTATTTTCTGTTGCACTTTCCTTAAGGTTTCCCTCACTAGACGTTATCTAGCATCATTGCTCTATGGAGCCCGGACTTTCCTCTCGTAAGTCTTTTCATCTCTTACCAGCGACTATTTAATTTGCTCGTTTTTCATTATAACATTTTTCGACAAATTTGTAAATCTTTTTTCTATATTATTTTGTTTCTGTAGATTGAGTTGACTGTGTATTTGTTGCTGTAGTTTTTTTATTATTTTCTTGTCTCATTTTATCAAGTCTTTCTATTAATTCTTGCAATGTCTTTATATCAGATCCCATCATTTCCCAATCATTTCTTGAATTTGAATCTGTTAAATTATTGTTTGCCTTTATAATTGTATCAATAAGTCCTTCTATATCTTCTGTATTATTAACTTCTAGATTAACAGCTGATTGTGATAATAATTTGCTTAAAGCATTTTCTAAATTATCACCAATTGCTACTTTTGTTCCAGATGCTACAATTACTTTTTCTAACGTAATTGGTTGATTTATTTCATTTGTTTTTGTTTGATATATAGTTTCTATATATAATAATGTATTATTTATAGGAATAATTTTCATTTCTTTTGAAATTTTAACTCCTGTAACATTCAAACTATTAAGTTCTGCTGATATTGTTTCATCTTGTTCAATTAGATTATCTAATTGATTTGCTCCTAATATGTTACTATCTGCTGAAAATTTATAAATTTTTAATTCATTACTCGTTCCATTACAAGTTCCTAATACATAGGATATAATATTTGTTTTATTTTTTTGTGTATACATCTGAACTAATCCAAATCTTGTTTCACCATCTGGTGTTTTTAACATTGTATAATATGGTTCTAATGTAGCTGTTTTGGTTTTTGAGGTTGATTTTCCATATGTAGCAAGTGACCAAATATCACTTTTTCTATATAAAACATCTTCTTTTACATTGTGATATACTCTTAACATTTCAGCTTGTACATTATATAATAATTGTGGATATTTTAATTGTTTTTGAATTTCTTCTGGAATATCATTTTCTTCAAACATTGCTGGATATATCTTTTTATATGCTGATATTATTGGATCTGTTTTATCTACTATATAAAATTTCATTTCGCCATTATAAGCATTTATTATAACTTTTACAGAATTTCTAATATAATTAATATCTCGTTTTTCTTTTTCTCCATCAATTGTTGTATATGACGAATATGGATATTTATCTGAAATTGTGTAAGCATCTATAACCCAATAAATTTGATTATCTTTAATTACTGTATAAGCATTTTCATCATATAATAAATATGGAAGTGCTGTTTTTGCTCTTTCAATTACATTTCTATTTGTTAATATCTTACTTTGATTTGTTACAGATGTTGAAAATGCAAGTTTAAAATCTTTATTTCTTACTGCTAATATTAATCTATCTAAAAATCCAACTTGGATTCCTGATTTTCCTTCATAACTATAAGTATGTTCTTCACCTTCACTATCTGTATAATCATATTCTTCTTTATTTTTTGTATTTGTTACTACTATTGAATTTGTTTCTAATCCATAATATATTCTTTGATTATCATCTATTTCTTTTTGAATATATTGAATATTTCCCTCTTCTGATGTTTTATTTGCATCTACTATTATTTGTCCTATACCATGTGTAAGTTCATATGTTTTATTATTATATGAAATTGATTGTTCTGCAATTTCTCTTGGTGCTATATATGCTAATTTTTCTTGATTATCTTTTATAAATTTAGTAGTTAATATATTTCTAAATGTATAATATCCTGCTTCTGTTTGTGTATCTTCTAAACTTTGTTTTACCATATTTTGACTTACTATTGGAATATTATCTAACAATTCTTTATTTTCATTAATTTCCTCTTCAGATATTGTCCCAGAATAACTAATATTTATTTCTGAAGCATTTATTCCATATGCTTCTCTTGTTGAATTTATATTTTCTTCAATATATTTTCTTTCTTTATCAAATTCATTTGGTTTTACAAAAATAAAATCTGTTCCTACCATTACAATAAACATCACAACTAGATATCCTGGAATTGATAATAATGTAAACATTATTTTTTTGTTTTTATTTTTTTGAAAAAATATTACAGATGAAATTATTGCTCCTATTATTACAAATGCAAATATTATATATCCCCATAATTTTATTGTTGATTCTACAAATCCTGCTCCTGTTAATTCAATTTCATCATTTAATGTTAAAAATTTCTCTGTTACTATATTTTGAGTACTGAATATTGTTAATATTCCTGCAAGAATTGCTAAAATTATTACATTTTTTAATAAACTTTTTATAAATTTACTTTTTCTTAGCATTGTTCTATCAATTCCATCAAAATATAAATTAAACACAATTATATAAAATGCTGTTATATATGCACTTATTAGAATAACAAATTGCATTATATACTTTATAATTGCTTCTATTAATGGTTTGGTAAACATATAATATGAAATGTCCATATTAAATATCATATCTGTTTTTTGAAATGATACCTTACTTGCACATAATAATACTTTTTCGACTATATTATTTGAAAAAATTATACTACCTATTATCGCAACAACAAATATTAAAGATTTATTTGGAAGTTTTGGCATTGTTTTATTTTCTGATTCAAAAAATGGTTTTAGACCTTTTTTTATTCCTATATTAGTGATAAACATACATATTGAAATAACAACAAAACTTATTCCCATTATTGAATATTTATATTTAATATTTGTCCAAAAATTTTGAACATATTGTTCTCCTAATTCTAGACATTCTAAATATTCCCCTCTTAATGTAAAATATGTACATATTAAATATATTGCTATAAATGCTATTACTAATATATTTTTTATTTTATTTAATTTCTTTTTTTCCATCTATTTTTTAAACTCCTCATAATTTTGTTTAACTACAAATATATTTATCTTACGTTTTTTATATTATTGCTTTTACAAAATCTTTAGAATTAAAAATTTCCATATCATCAATTTGCTCTCCAACACCTATGAATTTTACAGGTATATCATTTTCTTGTACAATTCCAACTACAGCTCCACCTTTTGCTGTTCCATCTAATTTTGTTAATACAATTCCTGTAATATCTGCTTGTTCTTTAAATGCTTTTACTTGTGATATTGCATTTTGTCCTGTTGTTGCATCAATTACTAATAATACTTCTTTTGATGCTTCTGCCATTTCTTTATTTACTACTTTTTGAATTTTGTTTAATTCATCCATTAAATATTTTTTATTATGCAACCTTCCAGCTGTATCTATTATCAATACATCTGCATTACTTTCTTTAGTTCTTCTTATTGCTTCAAATACCACTGATGCTGGGTCTACTCCTTCTTCTCTTTTTACTACTTCTGCTCCTGCTCTTTGTGCCCATATTTCTAATTGTTCTACTGCTGCTGCTCTAAATGTATCAGCAGCAGCAACTATTACTTTTTTTCCATCTCTTGCTAATCTTGCTGCCATTTTTCCTATTGATGTTGTTTTTCCAACTCCATTTACTCCTACAACAAGTATTACTGATGGCTTTGTTTCTAGTTTTAAACTATTATCACATTTTTCTAGAATTTTCTCAATTTCTTCTCTTAATGCTTCTTTTACTTGTTCACTTTCTTCTATTTTTTCTTTTTTTATTTTTTCTCTTAAATTACTTATTATTTGTGTTGATGTTTCTACTCCCATATCTGACATTATTAATGCTTCTTCTAATTCTTCAAGTAATTCTTCATCAACCTTTCTAAAATTACTAAATACATTATTTATTTTATCATTTATTGATTCTTTTGTCTTTGTTAAACCTTGTTTTAATTTATCAAAAAAGCCCATCTTTTTCTATTCCTTTCTTTATACAATACTTTTAATTTAATCTTAAAATTCTCTTTTCTTATAAATTTTTTTAAATAATAAAAATACAATTAATGATACACATACAAAAATACAATCAATAATTATGCATAAAATTAATGTTACTATATATTGACTCGATAATGTTATTATTTCAAAAATGTGTGTTAACAATAATATTATATATCCAATTAATGGTATTGCAACTACATAACTTCTTTTTAACTCTTTTCCTAAATATATAAATAAAATTGTAGCTATTATTAATAATATTATAATTGCTGGTTGTACAATATTTAATACCATTAAGTTCTTCCTCCTTTGTTTCTCATAATTTATATTAATATTAATAATTTTATTACAGACAATACTATAGTAATTGCTGACATTGCAGTATCCATAAATCCTTCTGTTGATTCTCCTTTTTCATCTGTAACAGATATTTTGTATTTCTTAACATCTGCTATTTTAAAATATGTATCAATTTCTTTGGTTTGATTTTCTTTTATTTCACCAATTTCTAAATATTGAGTACCTAACAAATTATCTTTTGATGAATACAAATCTACTTTTATAAATTTTCCACTAAGATTTGTTGAATTTACTATTAAATTAATTTTTCCATTTACTGCTGTTGATTTTATTTCTTTGACTTGAATTCCTGATGGTATTTGTTCTACTTTTTGCATTTCTTTATATGTACTTTTTAACCCTACATTTATTAAGAAATCTGATAATATCCAAAATAATATTATCCATATTATATATTTTATAAATGTTTTTACTGTATTCATTAATTTCATTCCTTTCAAAATACTTCTATTCTTTACTATTATACTTGCAAAATCGTATAATTTCAAGTATTTTAAAAAATATTATTTCTATATGTAGCCTATTCCAACTTTGCTGAATACAATATATTTAAAGGAGGTCTGTTACTTATGGACTATGAATTATTAATGAATGGAAATATAAAATTAGGTCAAAAGGCTCCTGATTTTACAGCAGATTCCACATTTGGAAAAATAAACCTAAGTGATTATTCTGGAAAATGGCTCGTATTTTTTTCGCATCCTGGTGATTTCACCCCTGTATGTACTACAGAAATGATTGCTTTCGCAAGGGCTTATCCATTTTTTCAAAAATTAAATACTAATTTATTAGGATTAAGTATTGATAGTAATGCTTCACATCTTGCTTGGGTAAATGAAATATATAATTTGACTGGTGTTTCTTTACCATTTCCTATTATTGCAGATAGAAATGGCTCTATTGCTAGACTTTATGGTATGATTTCAAATGATGTTAGTACAACAAAAACTGTTAGAAATGTTTTTATTATTGATGGAAATGGTATTGTTCGTGTTATTCTTACATATCCTTTAAATATTGGTCGATTTATTCCAGAAATTATTCGTACTGTTGAAGCTTTACAAATTTCTGATTGTGCAGATGCTTCAACTCCTGCTAATTGGCAACCTGGTGTTCCTGTTATTATTTCACCACCTCAAACTTTTTCTGAAGTACAGCAAAGGCTAGAGGATATTAAGAAAAATTGTAATGGCATTTCTTGGTATCTTTCTTTTAAAGAACCTTCTCAGAAATGTTTAAATGATATTAATATTGAAAAAAATTGCTAAATTAAAAAAATAAGAAGCTAATTCAGTTTTTTACTGAAAAAGCTTCTTATTTGTTATTCATCTCTTGTTGTATTTACTTTAAATAATTTCATAATTTCAACAATAACTATTGGTGATAATACTAATACAATTGTTTCGATTATATTATCACTTGGAAGGATTGGAATACTAAATATTGTTCTTAATTGTGGTATAAATAATATTACAACCATTAATAATACTGATGCTAATATTGCCAATATTAAAACTCCATTTCCTAATATTCCTGTTTTAAATATTGAATTTTTATTATCTCTTATATTAAATACATGTATTAATTCTGAAAATGCTAAAACTATAAATGCCATTGTTTGACCAACTTCTATTTTTGTTTGTTCTAGTGTTAATCCATCTATTGCTGTATGTGTTGTTCCTAATCCTATTAAATATGCTGAAAGTGTAAGTAAACCAATCATCAATCCTTGATAAATAATTCTAAATGTTCTTCCTTTTGTAAATATTCCTTCATTTCTTTTTACTGGTTTTCTATCCATTATATCTTTATTTGCTGGATCAAATGCTAATGCTAATGCTGGGAATGTGTCTGTTACAAGGTTTATCCATAAAATATGTATTGGTAATAAAACTTGAATCATTGTTATATCAGATATTCCAAACCATTGTCCTATTTGTGGTGCAAATAATGTTGCTAACAATAATACAATAACTTCTCCAACATTACATGAAAGTAAAAATTGAATTACTTTTAATATATTATCATATATACGTCTTCCTTCTTCAACTGCTGATACTATTGTAGCAAAATTGTCATCTGTTAATATTACATCTGCTGCTTCTTTTGCAACTTCTGTTCCTACTTTTCCCATTGCACATCCAATATCTGCTGTTTTTAATGCTGGACTATCATTTACTCCATCACCTGTCATTGCTACAACTTCTCCATTTGCTTGCCATGCTTTTACTATTCTAACTTTGTGTTCTGGTGATACTCTTGCATATACAGAATATTTTCTAACATTTTTTGTTAATTCTTCATCAGTCATTTTTTCTAATTCTGTTCCTGTTAAAGCTTCACTTTCATCTTTTAATATTCCTAGTTTTTTGGCTATTGCAACTGCTGTAATTTTATGATCACCTGTAATCATTACTGTTTTTATTCCTGCTTTTTTACACTTTTCTACTGCTTTTTTTGCTTCAATTCTTGGTGGATCTATCATTCCGACCATTCCAATAAATGTTAAATCACTTTCTATTGTTTTCATTTCTGTTTTTGATGGCATGTGATCTAATTCTTTATATGCAAATGCTAGGACTCTTAAAGCATCTTTTGCCATTTTTTCATTGTTTTCTCTTATCCATTTTGCATAATTGTTTATACTTGTTCTTACTTCACCTTTATATAAGAATGAGTTACAACATTTTAATAATTCATCAACTCCACCTTTTGTATATACTATATATTTTCCATTTTTCTTATTAACTGTTGTCATTAATTTTCTTTCTGAATCAAATGGAACTTCTTCAACTCTTGGATTTTCTCTATATATAGATTGTTCATAATCTAGTTTAAATGCCATATCAACTAATGCTGTTTCTGTTGGATCTCCTGCTAATTGTCCATCTTCTAGCAATCGTGAATCATTACATAACATACAATTATATACTAATTTTTTGAAATCTTCTGTTGTATTTACTTTTTTTACATCTTGTAATTCATCATCACAAAATACTTTTTCTACTGTCATTTTATTTTGTGTTAATGTTCCTGTTTTGTCAGAACATATAACTGTACTGCTTCCTAATGTTTCAACTGCTGGTAATTTTTTTACTATTGCATGTTTTTTTACCATTTTTTGAACACCAATTGCTAATACAATTGTTGATACTGCAACAAGTCCTTCTGGTATTACTGCAACTGCAAGTGATACAGCTGTCATAAACATATCTATTATTTCTTTTCCTTGTAATAATCCAATAACAAATATTACAGCACATATTGCTAAACAAGCTATTCCCAAAGTTTTTCCTAAATCATTTAATTTTTGTTGAAGTGGTGTTTCTTGCTTTTCTGCATTATCTAGCATTCCTGCAATTTTTCCTACTTCCGTATTCATTCCTGTATTTACTACAATTGCTTTTCCTCTACCATATGTTATTAAGCTTGATGAAAATAACATATTTTTTCTGTCTCCAATTCCAATTTCATTTCCATCTATTTTTTCTGTTATTTTTTCTACTGGAACTGATTCACCTGTAAGTGATGCTTCTTGTGATTTTAAATTTACTGCTTCTATTATTCTTAAGTCTGCTGCTATATAATCTCCTGTTTCTATTATAACAAGATCTCCTGGTACTAATTCTCTTGCTGGTATTACTTGTTCTTTTCCATTTCTTATTACTTTTGATGCATGACTACTTAATTTTTTTAATGCTTCTAATGATTTTTCTGCTTTACTTTCTTGTGCTACTCCTATTACTGCATTTAGGATTACTACTATTAATATTATTATTGTATCTGTAAATCCTTCTCCTTGTGCTACTCCAACTACTCCTGATACTATTGCTGCTATTATTAATACAATTATTGAAAAATCTTTAAATTGTTCTAAAAATTTCTTTAGTAGTGAATCTTTTTTCTTTTCTTGTAATTCATTTAGTCCATATTTTTTCATGTTTTCTTGGACTTGACTACTGCTTAAACCTTTTTGATAATCTGTTTTTAATTCTTGTTCTACTTCTTGGCTTGTCTTATTAAACCAACTTTTTTCCATACTAATTACCTCTCTTTTCTAATTGTATTTTAGCCTTTTTACTTTAGTTCTAAAGTTATACATATAATATTTATTCTTATTTATGTATTTTAGAACAAATAAAGACTTTTAAAGAAAAAATATAATTAAATTATTATATCCTTTCTTTAAAAGTCTCGTTTACTTTTTTGAAGCTTGTTAACCAGATTCTTTTGAATCGCGGTTGTTGATTAACAATTTAAAACTACTCCCTCTTAAATATAAAATTTTGGTGACCCGTACGAGAATCGAACTCATGATTCCACCTTGAGAGGGTGGCGTCTTAGCCGCTTGACCAACGGGCCATTATTTAATCTTTATTATTTATATCACAATTATCTTAATTCGTCAATTGTTTTTTACATTTTTCATCAACAATAAAAAAGATACCACAAATCATCATTACAATAATTTGTAGTATCTTTTTGTTAAAATATAACTTCTACATTTTCAAGAACAATTGCCGGTATTTCCTTTATCCGATTGTTCCTGGCATAAAGAACAACTGTAAAACCATCAAGAACAAAATTATTTTTATCAACAATTATTGGCTTAGGAAACTTACCACATCTAGTATAATATTCATTTATTTTCTTATACTTATTTGTAGTTGTATCTGGCAAATCAATTGTTATAATTAGACTTGATACTGGAATTCTACTGATCCATTCTTTTGGTAACATATGTAACCATCTTATTTGGAACATTTTAATTTTAAAGTATTCTCTTTTAAATTGTTCTTTTGCACCATCATCTTTTAAGCTCATATAAACTCTAAACTGATCAGGTGTCATATTTTCCTTCTCTTCATTACATTTCTTGCAAGAAGGTACCATATTTTGTGGAATTGTTGGTCCTCCAAGACCTTTAGCATAAACATGGTCTAAAGTTATCTGACTGGGTTCAACAACTCTTCCGCAATAATAGCATTTTCTTTTTCCTTTCAGTTTATAAGTTAAATCATACATTATATACTCAAATTTAAATGGCCGTTTTTTCAATTTTAACATTGAGTTTTCTTCAAATGCGATAATATCTTTTTTGGCTGAAAATGTATAACCTTTTGGAACTTCGATAATCATCAAAAGCCCTCCTTCATTTTTAGTTACATAATATAACAATATAACAAATTTCCAATTTTGTCAATATTTATTTCATTAGATTTATTGTATTTGATGGCTTTTCAATTCCTTCTAAATTATAATAAGCATTTGGAATATTTCCAACAATAACATGTTCTGCAATAATAAATTGATTTACTACATTTTGATTGTATCTTTTCATTGGTGTTACAACAGCCATATCACAATTAAAATTAACATATACTCTATGCAAGGTTTGATTTATTCCTTGTGAGATAAATTCACTTTTTATTTCTGTATCAACACTTCCTGTCATAGAAATTTTTATAGGTATTCTTGGTCCAAATCCTGATAATAGATAGTTTCCTGTCAAATTTCCTAATGTTATATAAATTTTTTCTGTTGGTATCTTTTCAAATTCTTGTTGTATTTTTTCTGTTAAGTCTGAAATAATATTATTTACTACTGTTACATTTGATTTTATAGCAGATACATTTCCATTTGAATCTTTTTCAATTGTATATAATTCTTCATATTTATATTGATTCATTACTATTGTTGATTGCTGATTTGTTATAATTGTTGCTGTATATTTAACTTTTTCATTACACATTGCTTCATACACTGGTTCTAAATAATCAAATCCAATTTTAAATCCATATACTCCAATTAAAATTATTGATATGAATTTTATAATCTTTTTTGTAAATTTTATATTTTTAAAATTGGCATTTTTTCCACAAAACCTGCCAATAGGCTTTATTATAAACCTTTTTCTTGAATAAATTTTATCCATATTATATTACTATTGGCTCTTTGGCTCTTTTTAGTACATATTTGGGTATATATATTTTTTCTCCAATATTAATTTTATCAGGATTTTCAATTCCATTTACTCTAACTATGTCATCAACTGTACTTCCATATTTTTTCGCAATTTTCCATAATGTATCTCCATCTTTTACAACATAAATTATAACACTATAATCTTCTAAATCATCTTCAGTTTCTTCTGTTATATTATTAATTGCTGGTATCTCAACATTTTTATATGTCAATGTTTCAAAATTCAAATCTACATTTGCATCAATTGTTCCACTCTGATTTATAAATTCTTGTGTTCCAACTTCTATTTTTATACTTGTATTACAATTGTTTTCTACTCCTTCTATTGTTTGAGTAAATGGTATTGTTATTGTTTTACTATTTACTCCTATTGTTGATATATCTGTATATATTAAGTTTACCTCCATCTCTCCTTCTAATACCATTTTTCCACTTAATCTATTTTCTTTGTTTATAGATATTTGTATTGATGTATTTATAATTTCTCCATTTCCAATTTCGGGAACATTTACTTTTTCCCTTATTTGACATATGTTTTTCAATGTTTTTCTATCTGATGTTGTTTTTAATGTTTTTAAATCATAATTTACTCTTTCACCTGGGCAATATAAATCTTGTATTACTTGTATTTCTTTTTCTTCATATGAAATACAATTTATCTCAACTTCAACCTCTAAATAAACTGTATGTTCTTCTATTGAATTTGGTTTTATTATTAAATTTTTTATTAAATATGTTGTATCACATATATTTTCTTCTTTGATATCTGGCATATCTATAAAACCAACTAATGGAACTCTGCCTATTGTTTTGCAAATTCTTCCATCATCTGTTAAATACACAAGTTTTAATTCTATTTCTGATTTTGCAAGTATTTTGTTATAACTTATTTTTATATCTTTATCAACTAAACTTATTGTTGCATTTAATATTTCTGCTAAATTGTCCGTATTTGGAATTGATACATTTTCTTTCACATATGTTTTATTATTTCCTTCACATAATAATGAATTTATTTTTTCTTTTTTACTTAAAATTTGCATATTAACATCATTTACATTCGTTGTTATTTCCGCTTCTTCAGGTAAACGTATTTTTATTGAAATTTCCACATTTGCCTTTATTCCTATTTTTCTTCCATTTATTACTTTACATTCAAAATTTTTTATATTTGGTTCAATATCAACAATCATTCCTATTTGTAATTCTGGAACAACTATTGTTTCTGAAAAATCAAGTGTTGTATTTAATCCTCTTAAATTATTTTTCTCTCCATCTGCTAAATACATTATATATGAAACAATATTTCCTTCTAATCTTAATTTTCCTTCAAAAACTTCTTTTTTATATACACATATGTTTCCATCTGTATTAATTGTATTTAATATATCTGGCTTTGAGTCTGGAACTATCATATCTCCTTGAACTACTATTTGTTCTTTTTTCTCACAAATTATCTTATTAATTTTTATAGTTTCTTTTGTTATATCCATATGAATAACCTCCTATATATTTTTGTTTATTAATTTATATGGACATTTAATTTATTTTATTACTTTTTTGAATATTTTTTTTATTTTTGTTTATACTATTTTAGTAAGAGGTGATATCTTTGACAAATATCAATTGTTGTTTAGATTGTGTTTATCAAAAAGATGGAAAATGCTCTTATGATATTATTTCTAATATAATAATATGTTCTAATTCTGAATGTGCATATTATAAAAGTCCCAATTAAAGTAAATTTAATTGGGATTTTTCTTACACAATAAATATTAGGATTTATAGAATTCATATTACATGAAGTTTCTATAATCAATTCTTTATTTTTTCAAATACTTTTGCTAAATATTTCATACTTGTTAAACTTTGCTCTAGTGTATTTCCAGTTGAACCAACTTCTATTATTACTGCTGCTTTTCCTAGATGTTGATTATATCTTGAATTTCTTACTATCATTGGTTTAAACAATCCTGGATACATTTCATTTGCAATTTCTTGAACTTTTATTGCAAATCTAAGATTGTTTTGCCAATTTGGATGATATAATCCTCCTCCATTTGTTCCTATTACAAACATTAATTGTGATGCAACATCATCACCTATTTTAACACTTGGATCATAATCACTTTTACTTCCAATTGCATCTCTGTGTAAATCTATTATTATATCACTTGGGTTTTCTTGCAAATCTTTTTTTACACTTTCCAATGACCTAGAATATGAGCCTGTATATGCAGGATAATCATGATATGTTTTGTCATGATTTACCTTAAATCCAAATCCAAGTAAATAATTTGTAAGTTCATCTCCTAATCTTGCAACAGTATAATTTAAATCTGTTGTTCTAAAATTTCCTGTTTGTTCATATGGATATGTTTCACTTGGTGTATAACTTTCACATGTATGTGTGTGAAATATTAATATATTATTTTTGTCTATGTCTAATTCTGTATTCATAATATCATCTGGTATATCAAATGATGTCTCATTTTTTATTTTTACGCCATTTATTTCATTGTTAAAACTTTCTGATATTGGATTTTTAGTTACTATTTGTGTTTCTACATTTTCTAATATATTACTTACATCTACATTTGAGTTATTATTATCTTTTTCTTCTTCAACAGGCTTATTTTCTATATTTTCACCTGGAGTTTCTACAGGATTTTCTTCTATTTTTTCACTTTCTTTTAATCTAGAAAGTTCAACACCTAATATTCTTTCTGAAAAATCTTTTGTATCTTCTTCATTTTCTTCTTTTATCGTTGTATTTGATTTTGAAACAATTTCATTTATAGCAGGTATTTCATTATTTAAACAATTTACTAATTTGCTTGATAAATTTATTTTGAAAACTTCTGTTGATTTTAAATTTTGTATAAATCTTGTAACAATAAAAAGCAATATTAAAGTTACTATTAATATTGCTATTTTTTTTATTGAACCTTTTGCATTTATTATTGTAACATTAAACATATAACATACCCTTCTTTTGAATTTCTCTTATATATATTATATGTTTGTTACAAGTATTTTAGAACTACAATAATCGTGGTTTTAGTTCTAAATAAATTGGCTTTTCTTCTCTTATCATTGTACTTTTACCATGTCCTGGATATACAATTGTTTCATCTGGTAATATCATTAATTTTTTTGTAATTGAATTTATAACATCTTCAAAATTTCCTGTTGGTACATCTGTTCTTCCCCAAGTTCCTCTAAATAATGTATCTCCTGAAAATAATAATTTTTCTTCTTCACAATATAAGCAAGAACCTCCTGAAGTATGTCCTGGTGTGTGTATTACTCTAAATTCAAGATTTCCTAAATGTATTAAATCTCCATCATCAACTCTTGAATCAACTTGAATAACTAATCCTTCAAGTCCTATATATGTTGTTAAACTTATATTAGGGTCTAATAAATTTTCTGCTGTATTTCTATGTGCTAATATTTTTCCACCTTTTCTTTCTTTTAATTCTTTTACTCCTCCAATATGATCTCCATGGCAATGTGTTAAATAAATATATTTTAAATTTGCATTTAATATATCTAACATTTCTACAATTTTGTCAACATCTCCTGCCGGATCTATTACCATTGTTTCTTTTGATTTCTCGTCTTGTACAATATAACAATTTGTTACATCTCCAACCCATGAGTCTATCCTTAGTTCCTTTAATATCATTTTTCTTCTCCTCTTATTCCTTCATTTTGTTTTTTCTACTTACTTCATATACACTGTCTATTTTACGTAATTCTCTTATTACTTTATTTAAACTTTCTACACTATCTACTTCTAGTGTAACTTCTGTTATAGCAATTCTTTCTTTTGTTGCCTTTGCATTTACACTTATTAACCTTACTTTTGAGTCATTTAATTTTTGTACTATATCTCCTAATAATCCATTTCTATCATTTGCAAATATCTCAATTTCAACAGTATATGAACTCTTTTTCTCATCATTATACCATTTTACATCTATTATTCTATTTTGCTCTTTTAATAAATCTGCAACATTTGGACAATCTTTTCTATGAACAGATACACCTCTTCCTTTTGTTATATATCCTATTATTTCGTCTCCTGGTAATGGATTACAACATTTTGATAATTTTACTAAACAATTATCAATTCCTTTTACAATAACACCTGAATCAGATACTTTTGTATTATCTACTTTATTTTTTGCAAGTTCTTCTATTTTTTCTTCTATTTTTGGTTCTTCTTTATGTTCTTTTCTATATTCTATTAACATTCTTGCAATTATTCTGTTTGCTGTAATTGCTCCAAATCCAACTGCTAAATACATTTCATCTAAATTTTTATATTTATATCTTTCTAACATTGGATTTATATAATCTGTTTTGAAAAGTTCTGCATATGGAATTCCAATTCTTTTTAATTCTTTTTCAATTAAGTCTTTTCCTTTTTCTATATTTTCTTCTCTTTTTTCTTTTTTGAACCAAGAATTTATTTTGCTTTTGGCAGATGTACTTTTTACAAATTTTAACCAATCCATACTTGGACCTTTAGAGTTATCCGATGTTAAAATTTCTACGATATCTCCATTTTTGATTGGTGTTATTATTGGAACCATTTTACTATTGATTTTTGCTCCAACCATTTTATTTCCGATTTCAGCATGAATATTATATGCAAAATCTATTGGTGTTGCACCTCTTGGTAATACTTTTATTGCACCCTTTGGTGTAAATACATATACCTCATCTTCAAATAATTCTGTTTTTAGTGTTTCTAAGAATTGTTGTGGATCTTGCATTTCTTGTTGCCATTCTAGTGTTTCTCTAAGCCATGCTAATTTATCATCTTGTACTTTTACTACTTTTTGTCCTTTTCTGCTTCCATAATTTGCTTCTTTATATGCCCAATGTGCAGCAATACCATATTCAGCAATTCTATGCATATCCCATGTACGTATTTGTACTTCAAATGGTGTTCCTTTTTCTCCTAATAATGTTGTGTGTATTGATTGATACATATTTGTTTTTGGAACTGCTATATAATCCTTAAACCTTCCTGGCATTGGACTATACATTTCATGTACTACACCTAATGCTGCATAACAATCTTTTACAGAATTTACTATTATTCTTAATGCAAATAAGTCATATATTTGATCTAATGTTTTATTATCTCTTTGCATTTTTCTATATATACTATATAAGTGTTTTGCTCTTCCTGTAACTTCTGCTTCAATATGTTCTTTTTTTAATTGTTGTCTTATATCATCCATTATTTTTTCAATAAATCTTAGTCTTTCTTCTCTTTTTTGCTCTATTCCTTTTATTAATTCATCATATTCTTTTGGATATAAATATTTAAAGCTTAAATCTTCTAATTCCCATTTCATTGAATATAGACCAAGTCTGTTTGCTAATGGTGCATATAATTGCATTGTTTCTGTTGATATTGCTATTTGTCTATCTCTTCTTAAAAACTCTAATGTTTTCATATTGTGTAATCTATCTGCTAGCTTTATAATTATTACTCTTATGTCTTTTCCCATTGCTAAGAACATTTTTCTATAATTTTCTACTTGATTTTCTTCAATTGATGCATGTCCTATTTGTTTTAATTTTGTAACACCATCAACCATATCTGCAATTTCTTTTCCAAATTCTCTTTCTATATCTTCATATGTTGCATCAGTATCTTCTACTACATCATGTAAAAGTGCTGCACATATTGTTTGTTCATCTAGTCCAAGTTCAGCAATCGTATATGCTACATTTGTTGGGTGTATTATATATGGTTCACCTGATTTTCTTAATTGTGTTCCATGTTTCTCTAAAGCATAGTTATATGCTTTTTGTATTATTTTTACATCTGGCCATCTTTTGTTCTTTTTTACTCTTTCAATAATCTCTTTTATTGTATGATTTTCTGCCATATAAATCCCCCCATTGATTTATTTTTCTCTTTCACATTTTACATCTTTTTGTTTTAAATTTAAAGCCTTTTATCAAAATTTTATATTGATTTCATAATATCTTTAATATTAATTTGAATACTATCAACACCATTAAATGAATTTATTTCTAAATTTCCTGCAATATCAACTCTATCACCAATTCGATAAGTATCTGCTAATACTCCCATGTTAAATCCTATTGCATTAATTATATTTTTATTATCCTTTACAGATAATCTTAAATGTTTTCCTTCTGATAGAGATCTTATTGAGTCTATTTTTAAATTTCTAAATGCAAATATTGGCATTTTATTGGCTTCACCAAATGGTTCAAGTTCTTTTAAACTGTCTACCATTTCTTTATTTACATCATCAAGTTTTATTTCTGCATCAAGATTTAAAATTGGAATTATTTTATCAACTTCTTTTTCTTTTGCTATTTTTTCAAATTCTTCTTTAAATTCTTCAACTTTTTCTTTCTTTATGTTTATTCCTACTGCCATAGCATGTCCACCAAATTTGTCTATTGTGTCATTACATTCCATTAATGCTTCGTGTAAATCAAATCCAGGTATACTTCTTCCAGATCCTTTACATTCTCCATCTTCTTCACATAATAAAATACTTGGTTTAAAATATAGTTCTGTTATTTTTGATGAAACTATTCCTATAACACCATGATGCCATCCTTTTCCAGATACTACTATTGTATTTTTTGTATCAAGTCCTTCTTTTTCTATTTGTTCTACAGCTTCATTATAAATATTTTTTTCTATTTCTTGTCTTGTTTTATTGTATTCATTAATTTTTTGTGTTAATTCTTTTACTTCATTTTCTTCTTTTGATAACAATAAATTTAATGCTTCTTCTTGATGTCCCATTCTTCCACATGCATTAATTCTTGGTGCTACCCCAAATGATATTGTTGTTGAATTTATTTTTGAATACCCACAGCTTTGCAATATTTCTTTTAATCCTAAATTTTTTGTTTGCTCTACTAATTTTAATCCCAGTTTTACAATTACTCTATTCTCATCTGTTAATGGTACTATATCTGATATTGTTCCAACACAAACTATATCTAAATATTTTAAATATTCTTTTGGGTCTAATCCTAATTTTATACTTAATGCTTGTATTAATTTAAATACTACTCCAACACCAGCTAAATTTCTACATTCATATTTATTATCTTTTCTTTTGGCATCTACTACTGCTATCGCTTTTGGTAATTCTTCTGCTGGCTCATGATGATCTGTTATAATTGTTTCAATATCAAATGTTTTTGCATATTCAACTTCATCTACTGCTGTTATTCCACAATCTACTGTTATCATTAATTTGTTTCCTTGTTTGGCTATTTCTTCCATTGCAGTCTTATTTAATCCATATCCTTCATTTAATCTATTCGGAATATATACATTTACTTGTATTCCTCTTTCTTCAAGAAAACTTTTCAATACTGTTACACTTGTAATTCCATCAACATCATAATCACCATATATTATTATTTGTTCTTTATCTTTTATTGCTTTTAATATTCTTTCAGCAGCTTTTTCCATATCAGGCATTCCAAATGGATCATAAAAATCACTTCTTTTTGGATTTAAAAATTTTGTTATTTCTGCTTCTTCTGTTATGCCTCTATTTGTAAGTAATGTTGATAGTAATCTATTTAATTTGTATTTTTCTTGTAATTTTTCAACTTTTTCTTCATTAGTTTGGTATATTTCCCATTTCTTATTCATTATAAATTTTGTTCCTTTCTCTATAGTAAAAATTCTAGCCTTATTTTATTCTATAATAATAAAAATAGCAAGAAAATTCTTGCTATTTTTCTGGATTTTTATAATTCAAAAATTACTCTTCATCTATTGGTTCTGTATCTTCTTCATCATCAGATGGAAGTTCTTCTCCTAAACTTTGTTCAAATGCTTTTGCAAAATTATCTCTAACTTTTTTCTCTATTTCGTCCATTATATCTGGATGTTCTTCTAAATATCTTTTTGCATTTTCTCTACCTTGACTAATTCTTTGACCATTATAACTAAACCATGCACCACTTTTTTCTACAATATCTAAGTTAACTGCCATATCTAGTATATTTCCAACTTTTGATATTCCTTTTCCATATAATACATCAAATTCTGCTTCTCTGAATGGTGGAGCTACTTTATTTTTTATAACTTTTACTCTTACTCTGTTTCCTATAACTTGTCCATCTTGTTTCATCATTTCTGTTTTTCTTATATCCATTCTTACTGATGCATAGAATTTTAATGCTCTACCACCTGTTGTTGTTTCTGGGTTTCCAAACATTACTCCTATTTTTTCTCTTAATTGGTTAATAAATATAAGTACTGTTTTTGATTTATTTATTGCTCCTGCTAATTTTCTTAATGCTTGTGACATTAATCTTGCTTGAAGACCCATATGTGAATCTCCCATTTCACCATCTATTTCAGCCTTTGGTACTAATGCTGCAACAGAGTCTACTACAACTACATCTAATGCACCACTTCTTACTAATGCTTCTGTTATTTCTAATGCTTGTTCTCCTGTATCTGGTTGTGATACTATTAAATTATCTATATCTACTCCTAATTTTCTTGCATATACTGGATCTAAAGCATGTTCTGCATCTATAAATGCTGCTTCTCCTCCCATTTTTTGTGCTTCTGCTATAATATGTAATGCTAATGTTGTTTTTCCTGATGATTCTGGTCCAAATACTTCAATAATTCTTCCTCTTGGTACTCCTCCAATTCCTAATGCTATATCTAAACTTAAAGCTCCTGTTGGTATTGCTTCTACCTCCATTGCTTTATATTCTCCTAATTTCATTACTGATCCTTTTCCAAATTGTTTTTCTATTTGGCTCATTGCAACTTCTAGTGCTTTTCTTTTTTCTGCATTTTCTCCCATGTTTGTATCTTTCCTTTCTTGAGACTATTTTCGTGCCTCTCTTTCTAAACCTTTGTTCGATATCTATATTATATCGTTTTTTATTTTTTTGTCAAGCAATTTTATGAAATTTTTTCATAATTTTCTAATTACATATTATAAGTATTGAAATATAAGTTTTTTATTACATTCCTCGGCTTATTACGAAATTTAAGAAATTCTAATTTATTTTATGGCACCATTCCACTAAAGTGAACTCTTTCCATAAAATTGCAAAGAATTTCTAAAATTTCTTCATGCGCATTCGTCATTTCATGCAAAACTTATATTTCATACTTTTATAATCAATTCTTATACCAATTATCTATATTAATAAATATATTATACCAATTAGCTGGTATACTGCCTTTCAATGTCCAATTACTTGCAACTTCATAATAATTACTAAATAATCCTATATATGGTACTTCATCATTATATATTTGTCTAATTCTTGTATATTTTTCTTTTAACAAATCTTCCTTTGTTATATTTTTTACTTCATTCATTATTGAATTTAATTCTTCATTTGAAAAGTTTGCTAAATTTCCATCTCCAAAAAATGTTTCTAAATTTGGACTTAATGATAATGTTACACCTGTTAATATCATATCATAATTTCTATTGTCTAAATATGATTGATATTGATTATCTGTTGCTTTTACAAGTGTTACTTTTATACCTGCTTCTTCTAAATTACTTTTTATTATATCTGCAATTGCAACTCTTGTTTCATTAGATGCTTGTACTACAAGTTTAAAATTTATTATTTTTGTACTATAGTTAATATATTGTTGCCATCTATTATATTTATATTCCCAGCCATTATCTTCTAATATTTGAATTGCTGTATCTGTATTGTATGATGTATCTGCTTTATCTCCTTGTAACCAATTTCCATAATCTAAAAAGTAATCTTGTGTTCTATATTTTCCTCCATATACTTGAGAAATTATACTTTCTCTATTTATTGCTCTTGAAATTGCTTGTCTTACTTCTTTATTTGCTAATACTTGGTTTTGTGTGTTTATTGCTAGAAAATCAAATTCTCTTCCATTTGTTTCTGCTTTATTATATCCTATTGTTCCTATATAATTTTCAATTCCTATATTATTTGTTGTAATTAAATCTATCTTTCCTAATTTAAATGAATTATACATTTCTCCAACATTTGAATATTTTGATATTGTTATTTTTTCAAGTGTTAATTCTGCCCTTTTATAATTCTCATTTTTTTCAAGAATTATTGAATCACTGCTATTTTGTGTTATTTTATATTTTCCTGTTCCTATTGGGGCATTATTACTTGAACCATAAATAAAATCTTGTCCTTCATAATTTTTTTTACTTAATATTGGAAATATTAAGTTATATTCAAAAAATGGTACTTCTTGGTCTAAAATTAATCTTATTGTATTGTCATCAACTCTATTTATTTCAGTTATATGCCTTATATTTTCAAGATAAATTGAATCTATTTTTGATAAATTCTCTATTGTAAAGATAACATCATCTACTGATAAATTATTTCCATCTGACCATTTTATTGATGTATCTATTTTTATTAAATATTTGTTCTCTGCTGTTTTCGCCCAATCTTTTGCTAAACATTTTTCAAGTTTATAATCACTTGTTAATTGAAATAATGGTTCATATATTATTTTTGTAATTTCTTGAACTTGTTTATTTTTACTTAATAATGGATTCATTGTATCAAATTCTGCAATTCCTAATTTTATTTCCTTACCTATATCATCTTCTTTTACTACATTTGTTTGTTCTTCATCTGTTGTATTTTTCTTTTCTTCATTTAATTTATATGCAACTAATATAATTATTCCAATTATAAATATTATAAATATATATTTTGCAAAATTGCTTTTCACTTTCATATCATTCCTTTTTATAAATTTTCTTATGTATAGTTATAATACATTATAAACCAGGTTTTTTCAAGTATTTTAAAATAAAAAATAGGAGCTTTTTATATAGAGCCCCCATTTAATTTATATTTATTTTCTTGATTCTACAATCAGTTTTATTCCTGTTCTATCTTCCCCTTCAACTTCTACTTCAGCAAAAGCTGGTATGCAAACTAAGTCCACTCCTGATGGTGCTACAAATCCTCTTGCTATCGCTACTGCCTTTACTGCTTGATTTAGAGCTCCTGCTCCAATTGCTTGCATTTCTGCTTTGTTTGATTCTTTTACTAATCCAGCTATAGCTCCTGCTACTGAATTTGGATTAGATTTTGATGAAATTTTTAAGATTTCCATTTCTCTTTTGCCTCCTATAATTATTTTTTTGTTGCAACTTTTACATTTTGTATTTTACATTATTTAGGAGGTCATGTCTAGTAGTTTTTGGAAATTTTTAGAAATCTTTATTACAAGTTTCGACAGAATTATCTAATATATATCCTCTTTATATCTGTTACTTTTGATGTTGTATCATCTATGTTAAATATTACTGCATTTAGTATACATTCTCCTTCAGCTAATTTATATTTTTCTGGAAGTGTTGTTTCAAATCTTTTTATTGATGCTTGGGCATCCATTCCAATTACAGAATTCTTTGGTCCTGTCATTCCTATATCTGTTATATAACCTGTTCCATTGGGTAAAATTTGTTCATCTGCTGTTTGGACATGTGTATGTGTACCAAATATTGCTGTTATTTTTCCATCTAAATATCTTGCCATAGCAATTTTCTCTGCTGTTGCTTCTGCGTGAAAATCTATTATTATTATATCTACTTGTTCTTTAATTTCTTCTACCATGTCTCTTGCCATAATAAATGGATTTTCTGTTAATATATTTATATCAACTCTTCCCATAAAATTCATTACAGCTATTTTCTTTCCATTACATTCATAAATTCCAAAACCTTTTCCTACAACTCCTTTTGGATAATTTGCTGGTCTTAATAATTGTGGATGATCTATAAATTTAAATATGTCTTTCTTTCCCCATGTATGATTTCCCATTGTTACTACATTTGTTCCAGCACTTAACATATCATTAAAGTTTCTTTCATTTATTCCCATTCCACCTGCTGAATTTTCTCCGTTTGTTATTACAAAATCTATGTTTTCTTCTCTTTTTATTCTTGGTAATTCTTCTTTTAGTTTTCGAACTCCTGATTCTCCAACTATATCACCTACTGCTAATATTCTCATTTTTAACCTTCTTTCTAAAAGTTTTATTTTTTACTTCGTGTTTTATTTTACCATTTTCTGGCTTGTTCGTCAAGGCAATTGATTAAGTTAAATGATATAAAAAAGAACGCAAATATTACTCGAATTCGGGCATATATTTACGCTCTTTTTTGAGGAAATATTTCCTCAAATTTAACATCGTTTATTTTTCTTTACTCTTTTTTCTCACTTACAAACCAACGGGCTGTATCTGGAACATATAAAGTTAGTACATGGTCTTTTTTTAAAGCTTCTACAACTTTTGGATCCATTCCTGGGTACTCCTTATATTCTGGGTCTCTCCTAAATACTCTTTCATAGTCAGGAATTTTCAATTGCATACAAAAACCTCCATTCATATTAAACAATGTTACTATTCCAAAAATTAATATATTATATATATAACATCTAAAATATAATTTGTCAAATTAGTTTTTAAGTAATTTTTTTATTGTTATTGAATATATTTTCTTATAACTTAGAAAGGATTTTATTTTATGAAAAAATATAAATTAGCAATTGTTGGTGCAACAGGATTAGTTGGAAGAACTGCATTAAAAATATTAGAAGAAAAAAATATTCAAAATTTAGAATATACTCTTTTTTCTTCAAAAAAATCTGCTGGTACAGAATTAAAGTTTATGAATACAAGATATCTTGTTCATGAATTAAAAGATTTCTCTTTTGATGAACATTTCGATTTTGCAATCTTTTCTGCTGGTGCAGAAACTTCAAGACATTTTGCCCCTATTGCAGCCTCAAAGGGTTGTGTTGTAATTGATAATAGTAGTGCTTTTAGAATGGATGATGATGTTCCTTTAATTGTTCCAGAAGTAAATTTTAATGATGTTATAAATCATAAGAATATTATTGCCAACCCTAATTGTTCTACAATTCAAGCTGTTGTTGCTTTAAAGCCATTAGATGATAAATATAAAATAAAAAGAATCGTTTATTCTACATATCAGGCTGTTTCTGGTGCTGGGAAACTTGGATTACAAGATTTAGAAAATGGTCGTGCAAAAACATATTCACCATTATTAAAATTTTCTCACCCTATTTTTGATAATTGTTTACCAAAAATAGATGTATTTCTTGTAAATGGTTATACAAAAGAAGAAATGAAAATGATTAATGAAACAAGAAAAATTTTAGGTCATCCTTATTTACCTATAACCTCTACTTGTGTGCGTGTTCCAGCTTCAAATTGTCATGGAGAAAGTATAAATGTTGAATTTGAAAAAAACTTTGAAATTTCTGATGTTATTACAACTTTAAAAACTTCACCTGGGATTCTTGTTTTAAATGATGATAAAAATGATTCATATCCTATAAATTCAATAGCTAATGGTCATGATGATGTATTAGTTGGAAGAATTAGAAGAGATTTCAGCAAGCCAAATTCTCTTAATTTATGGGTTGTTGCTGATAATTTAAGAAAAGGTGCTGCTAGTAATGCTATTCAAATTGTTGAAAAACTTTTAAATATGGAGGAAACTTATGAAAAATAAATTATTTACAGGTGTAGCAACTGCTCTTGCAACTCCTTTTATTGATGAAAAAATTAATTTTAAAGTATTTGAAGAATTTATCGAGTTACAAATAAACTCTGGAATAAATGCTTTAGTTGTATGTGGGACTACTGGAGAAGCTTCAACAATGTCTCAAAATGAGAAAATTGATTTAATAAAATGTGCAATTTCTGTTACTAATAAAAGAGTTCCTATAATTGTTGGAACTGGTTCAAATAATACTTTATCAGCAATTGAAATGTCTAAAATAGCTGAAAAACTTGGAGCAGATGGATTACTTGTTGTTACTCCTTATTATAATAAAACTACTCAAAATGGTTTAATTGAACATTATAAATCAATTAGTAATTCTGTTTCAATTCCTATTATTTTATATAATGTTCCAAGTCGTACAGGAATGAATATTTCTCCTGAAACTTGTTTAGAATTATCAAAAATCGAAAATATCGTTGGGATTAAAGAAGCTAGTGGTAATATAAGCCAAATTACCAAAATAGCTAGTTTATGTGGTGATAATCTACCAATATATTCTGGAAATGATGATCAAATTTTACCTATTTTATCATTATGTGGTCAAGGAGTTATATCTGTTCTTTCAAATATAAATCCTTCTCTTACTCTTGATATTACAAATTCTTTTTTTGCTGGAAATCTTGCAGATTCTTTAAAATATCAATTAAAAGCTTTACCTATAATTAATGCCTTGTTTGAAGAAACAAATCCTATTCCAGTCAAAGAAGCATTAAATTTATTAGGCTTTAATTTTGGAGAACCACGTTTACCTCTTATAAAATGTTCTGATAATTTAAGAAATAAATTAAAAGCACTTATAAAATAGGAAAAAAAAAGATTCTTATATAGTACAAATCTACTACTAAGAATCTTTTTATTATATTATTCTTCTATTTTCTCTTCACTTGAAAGTGCTTCTGTGTTTTCCTCTGAAGAATTTTCATCTTTATTTTCTTCTGAATTATTTTCAACTAAATCTTTCATTGTTAAATTAATTCTACCTTGGTCATCTATTTCAATAACTTTTACTGGAACTTTATCTCCAACATTTACATAGTCTGTAACGTTTTTAATATGTTCTTTAGCTATTTTAGATATATGAACTAATCCTTCTTTTCCTCCACCAATATCTACAAATGCTCCAAATGATGTAGTTCTTGTTACTGTTCCATAATATATTTGTCCAACTTCAACTACTCTTGCTATATTTTCTATTATATCTAATGCTTTTTCTCCCATTTCAGCATCTGTTGAATAAATAAATACTTGTCCATCTTCTTCAATATCTATTTTTACACCTGTTTCATCAATTATTTTATTAATTGTTTCTCCACCTTTTCCAATTACATCTTTAATTTTTTCAACTTTAATTTGTGTTGTAATTATATGTGGTGCATATTTTGATATTTCTTCTCTTGGTTCTGAAATAACTGGTTTCATTATATCATCTAATATATATTGTCTTGCTTTTCTTGTTCTTGCAAATGCTTCTTCTATTATCTTATATGATAATCCATCTACTTTAATATCTACTTGTATTGCTGTAATACCTTTTTCTGTTCCGCCAACTTTGAAGTCCATATCTCCGAAAAAGTCTTCTAATCCTTGAATGTCTGTTAACATTACATAATCATCTGGATTTTCTGGATTTGTTACAAGTCCTGTTGAGATACCTGCAACTGGTCTCTTAATTGGAACACCTGCATCCATTAATGCTAATGTACTTCCACATATACTTGCTTGTGATGTTGAACCATTTGAAGATAATACTTCTGATACAACTCTTATTGCATATGGGAATTCTTCTACTGGTGGTAATACTGGAACTAATGCTTTTTCTGCTAATGCACCATGTCCAATTTCTCTTCTTCCAGGTCCTCTTGATGTTTTTGCTTCACCAACACTATATCCAGGGAAGTTATATTGATGCATATATCTTTTTGCTGTTTCTGTATCTATTCCATCTAATTCTTGTTCTTCACTCTTCATTCCAAGTGTTACTATTGACATTACTTGAGTTTGTCCTCTTGTAAATAATGCACTTCCATGTGTACGTGGTAATAATCCTACTTCACATGATAATGGTCTTATTTCATCAATTGCTCTTCCATCAACTCTTTTATGTTCATAGAATATCATATCTCTTACACATTTTTTCTCTAATTTATAAACTGCTTCACCAATTTCTTGCTTTCTTTTTTCGAATTCTTCTTCTCCTAATTTTTCAGCAAGAGCATTTTCAATTTCTTCTGTTAACGCTGCAACATTATTGTCTCTTGTATCTTTGTCTATTTCTTGTACAGCTATTTTCATTTTTTCTGTATAATCTTTTTCTAATTCTTCATATAAATCATGATCTACTGCAAATGATTTGTATGCAAATTTTGGCTTTCCTATTTCGTCTTTAATTTTTTGAATAAATTGACATACTTTTTTGATTTCTTCATGTCCTTTTTTGATTGCTTCTAACATTACATCATCTGGAACTTCATTTGCTCCTGCTTCAATCATTGCTACTTTTTCAGCTGTTCCTGCAACTGTTAAATTTAAGTCACTTACTTTTCTTTGTGCTTCTGTTGGATTTATTACTATTTCTCCATTTACTAATCCTACATTTACTGCTGCTGTTGGTCCTCCAAATGGTATATCAGATATTGATAATGCTGCAGATGCACCAATCATTGCTGCTACTTCTGGTGAATTATCTTGTTCAACACATAATACTGTTGCAACAACTACTACATCATTTCTGAAATCTTTTGGGAATAATGGTCTTAATGGTCTATCTATAGCTCTTGATACTAATATTGCTTTATCACTTGGTTTTCCTTCTCTTTTTGTATAAGATCCTGGTATTTTTCCAACTGAATACATTTTTTCTTCAAAATCTACTGATAATGGAAAAAAGTCTATTCCTTCTTTTGGCTCTTTTGATGCTGTAACATTTACCATTACAACTGTATCTCCATATTTTACTACAACATTTCCATTTGCTAATCCTGCTAATTTTCCTGTTTCTATTACAAGTTTTCTACCTGCTAATTCTGTTTCATAACTTTTAAACATATACTTTTTCTCTTTTATGGTTTATTTATATAATCCATAAACTCCTTTCTTTTATTCTTTACACCTATTTAAGTAAGTCAAACTTGTAATTAGATTGTAACCTCTATAATATGTTTTATTTGTTTAAAGCACATTATACAAGCTACTTTTCCAAATACATTTGACTTACTTTAAGAACAAATAAGAAAAATTTTCAATTTTTCTTTGATTTGTTCTCGCCCGATTTGAGTTTCTGAGCGAAGCGATGAAATCTCAAAGGGCTAGCGATTGTAACATTTTATATAATAGGAAAGTATAACTTTCCTATTATATAAAACAAAAGGACGTAGGCTTTTATCGCACACGTCCTTTTACAAATCTTAAACTATTTTCTTAGTCCTAATTTTTCAACTAGTGCTTTATATGATTCTTCATCTTTCTTTGCTAAGTAGTTTAATAAATTTCTTCTTTTACCAACCATTTTAAGCATTCCTCTTCTTGAATGATTGTCTTTTTTATGAACTTTTAAATGCTCTGTTAATTCATTAATTCTTTCTGTTAAAAGAGCGATTTGAACTTCAGATGATCCTGTATCTTTTTCATCTCTTCTATATTGATTAATGATTTCTTGTTTTCTTTCTACTGTCATGTTATTAACACCTCCTATTTCTTTTTTCTCCTTATACCGAGCTCTAATAATAGGTGTCTTTTATTAGGCTAAGTTAAAGGAATATTTTTTCAACATAACTATTGTACTATATTTTACCAAAAAAATCAAGCAATTTCACTAATTTAGATTAAATATATTTTTATCCATTTTTTATTGCTAATATATCTTCATCTTGTTTTAAGTTCGGTCCTAAAAATTCATAACAATTTTTATTAGATTTCATTGCTGATAATCCTATTTCTTTGTCTTCTCTCAGCCTTCCACTTGCGAACTTTATTATAATTGGTTTATTTGTTGCAGCTAACATTACTACTTCTTTATCATCTCTCATTTCTGGTGATGCAAAATACAAAATTTGTCCTGTTTTTTTCAATCCAGCCATTAATAATTCTTTATCATTTAATAAATTTTCTTTTGCATAGCAATATGTCCACCCAACTTCACTTACTGAGTCATATACTATTTCTCTATCTGCTTTTAATCTATCACTAACATATTCTAATGCTTCTGGATTATTATGTATTGCGGCTAATGCAATCTCTCTATCATCTTTCATTTCTTCTCCTGCATAATCTAATAGTCCACCTTCTTTTGATACATTTTCTAATACGTATTGCCTATCATGCGCATTTTCTCTCATTTTTATTACTTCTGGTCTCTCTGGCATTTTCCTTCATTCCTTCCATAAAATATTCTTCTGAAAAAGAATTTATTTTTCTCTTTTTAATAAAAAATGATATAATCTATTTTACTAGCATTATATCATTTTATTTTCTATTTTACTATAATTTTTTTGTTTTTAAGATACTTTTTTTCTTAATTCATTTGCATATTGTAATGTAACTTCATTTACTTCTCCTGAAGAGATTCTTGCAATTTCACATAAAACTTCTTTTTCATTTAATAATTTTACTTTTGTAGCTGTTCTTTCATTTTCTACTTTTTTACTTATGAAATAGTTATAATTTGCACTTGCAGCAATTGCAGCCAAATGTGATATGCACAAAACTTGATGATTTTTTGAAATGCTTTTCATTTTATCAGCCACTGCATTAGCAGCTTTTCCACTTATTCCAGTATCAATTTCATCAAATATCATAACAGGTACTTCATCCGCTTCTGCTATTACTTTTTTTATAGCTAGCATTATTCTTGACATTTCTCCTCCTGATGCAATTTTTACTAGTTCACTTTCATTTTCTCCAATATTTGTTCTAATATAAATTTGAACAGAATCTTTACCATTTTCAAAATATTCATTTGCTTTATATTCTACTTTTACATTAATTGTTGCATTTTTCATTTCTAATTCTAATAATTCTTTATTAATTCTTTGATTTAATTCTGTTGCATATTTTTTTCTAATTTCACTTATTTTCATTGCTATTACATTTAGCTCTGTTTCTAACTCAGCTTTTTCTTTTCTTAGTTTAGCATTTATTTCTTCTGCATTTTCTATTTTATTTATCTCATCTGCAACTTCTTTTCCATATTCTAATATTTCTTCAATATTGTTTCCATATTTTCTTTTTAAATCATATATAATGTCTAATCTTGTTTCTACTTCTTCTCTTTGTTGTTCATCAAAATCTACATCTTCACAATATGTTTCTATATCTCTTGATATTTCTTGCATTTCATAATATATGTTTCTTAGACTTTCTATTGTTGAATTATATTTTGAATCTATTTCTTCTATTTTCTCTAATGCTCTTACTGCACTATTTATTACATCTATTGTATTTTCTCCAACTGCTTGACTTGCTTCTGATAAGTTTTTTGCTATTTTTTCTGAGTTTAACATTATTTTTCTTTTTTCTTCTAATTTTTCTTCTTCATCTTTTTTTAATTTTGCTTCTTGTATTTCATTTAATTGATATTTTAATAAATCTAATTTTCTTTGTTTTTCTTTTTCATCTCCATAATTATTTCTTATTTCTCTTTTTACTTCATTATATCTTATAAATTTTGAGCTGTATTCACTTTTTAATGATAATAATTCTTCTCCTATAAAATTGTCAAGATATTTTATATGTGTTGAACTATCAAATAATTGTTGATTTTGATTTTGACCATGTATTTCTATATATTTACTCATAAAGTCTTTTAATTCTGATACAGTTACAAGTCTTCCATTTATTTTACAAGTATTTCTTCCATTGCTATATATTTCTCTTGTTACAATAATATTTCCATCTACTGAATTTATATCTTGTGGCTCATACATACATATTTCTACATATGAATGACTTTCACCTTTTCTTATCATTTCTTTTGAAAATCGTCCACCACAAATTACTCCTAATGAATCAATTATTAATGTTTTACCAGCTCCTGTTTCTCCTGTTAATACATTCATTCCTTTGTTTAAATTTATTTCTAAATCATCTATTATTCCTATATTTTTTATATGTAAATTTGTAATCATGGCAATCCTCCAAAAAAATAATAATACTTTTCGTAAGTTAAATATCAAATATCTGTTCGAAAAGTATTATATGTTTTTCTTTGATTTTTGTCAATAGTTTTGCGAACTTTTTTTCGTTTTATTTTTACTATTAATTTTTAAAATTTCTTCTATTTTATTTTTTTCTTCTTTAGTTGCTATATAGTTATAATATAACCTTGTATAAATTTTTAATGCTTCCGTACTCACTGCTTTTATATTTTCTTCGCTTATCTTTCTATCACTATAATTAGGAACTTTATTTTTTAATATCTCACTAATTTCTTTCTTTGGAATTTTTAGGTAGTCTCTCAAAGGGATATTATTTAATAATTTCCAAACTTCATTATATGTTTCATCAATCATCTTTCTTCTTCTTTCCTTGATATAGACTCTTTTTCTATATCTTCTAATCCAAGATTTCTAAAAACTAATGCTTCTCTTAAAAAACTAACTTCTGAGTTTTTTCCTTCATCTGATAGCTCAATACTTAAATTGATACTATTTTGAAGTTCTTTTACTAATCTTCTTATTTCTTTTACTGATATTTCTACTTCAAAATCTAATTCATAAGTATATTTTTCATAAGTTCTAAAAGTTATAATAATATCATCTAATTTTCTTGTATTTATATACTTACTATAGTCTATATTATAATTATTATGTGCAATGCTATCTCTTAAATGTCTAAACAAATTAGAACTATTTACCATAACATCTCCATATCTATCTATTTGTTTCTGTATTTGGTCTTTTTTCCTTTTTGGTGCTCTTTCTAGTTTTTCTCTTAAATTTATTGTTCGTTTTATTGATTCTTCTTTACTTAAATATTTTATTGTGACTCCACTCAAATCAATTCCATTATATTCAAAAATTGGTCTATTTCTATTTTTGTTTATTTCTCTTATATAAACAAAACAATAATTAGCTAAAGCTACTGCTGACTTTGCATATAAAAATGGTTTCTGTGCAGCTAATTGTGAAATTGATAAATCATATAATTCTTTTATAGATATATTTTCTTCTTCCATTGCTTGCTCATCACCTGCTCTCCAATATTCAGGTGATGCTATTATCATAGAATATAATTGAATCATATAATTTACATCTGATGATACTGCTACTTTTATATCATCTTTATTCTTAGCAGTTGCATTAATTAAAAATGCTGTTGTTAATACTAGTTGTGATCTTTGTTTTTGCTTCGTTTTAGTATCTTTCCCCGAAATTCTTAAATTATTTATTCCTATATTTTTCAACCATTTTTTTATTTCTTTTTCTCTTTCTGGTGAAATTTTCTTTCCTGAAATAGTAATACTATTTACAAATTTATTAATTGATAATTTTTCTGTTTTCTCATCTAGCTTTTTTTCATCAAAATATAAAACTCCAAGTTTTTCTAGTTTTTTCTCAATAAATTTATCAAAAACATTCTCATAACTTTTTATTAATTCTATAAATTCATTAATTTCTATATCTCCTGATATATATCCATTATTAATGTGAATATATATTTTTGAATCATTAACTATTTTTATTTCATACATTGCATGTGCTAAGCAATTCCTTAATTGCCTTATTTTTTGTTTTTTATCATTTGAATTTTTTAATTGAAATTTATCTAAAAAATCTATCCCTTCAAACATTCTTTCAAGTTCTACATTTCCTATACGATATTTAGATAATATTTCTTCTATATTAAATAATTTTAATGATTCTGATACTACCATTGCTCTAGCTGCAAATACTATTTTTTCATATTGCGAAAGACTTTCAAATTCATCTTTTAATTCTGTCATTGTTATATTGGGTCTTAATTTTGTTATAAGTTCTGCTGTTTCTTCATAAAAACTTATTACACTATTAAAATCGCTTATTCTATCTAATATTAAAACATTCTCTTTATCTGACACTATTCTTTCTCCTATAAAAATTTTATGAATTTATTATATCATTACTCTAAGTATTTTTCAATTTATATTCCAATCCTGTATTTCTTTTTTTACTATCTACATTATTTATCATAAAGTCTACAACTCTATCATTTCCAATTACAATCAATAATTTTTTAGCTCTTGTTAATCCTGTATATAATAAATTTCGTGTTAAAAGCATTGGTGCAGCTTGTGGTACAATCATTATAACAACATCAAATTCACTTCCTTGTGCTTTGTGTATTGTTATACAATAACTATGATCTATTTGTTCTAAATCATTGAATTCATACCAACAAACTTTATCATCATCGAATTTTATTCTTATATTTTTTTCTTTTTCATTTATATTTGTTATTGTTCCAATCTCACCATTAAATACACCATTTCCAGTTTCTATAGAGTCTCCTTCTCTTCTTTCCCAATACATATCATAATTATTTTTGGTTTGCATTATTCTATCACCAATTCTGAATATTACTCCCATACTTGCTTTTTCTGGTTCACCTTCTCTTGGCGGATTTAATTCTTGTTGTAATGATTTATTTAATTCTTTTGTTCCTAACATTCCTTTTTTAGTTGGTGTTAATACTTGAATATTTTCAAAAAAGTCATAGTCTCCGAACTTTTTTAATCTTCCATTACATAATGATAAAACTTGTTCTAATATTTTTTCTTGATTATTTTCTTTTATAAAGAAAAAATCTTCTTTTGCATTTTCTGATAATTCTGAATCATCTTTTTGTATAAATTTTTGACCATTGTTTACTCTATGTGCATTTACTATTATTTTACTTCTTGCAGCCTGTCTAAATATTTTATCTAAATGTACTGTTGAAATTTTTTCAGATGATATTATATCTTTTAAAACACTTCCAGGTCCTACTGATGGCAACTGGTCTGTATCTCCTACAAGAATTAACTTTGTTCCTAAATATATACAATCTAACAAGTAACTCATTACAAACATATCTACCATTGACATCTCATCAACTATTATTATATCTGCATCTATTGGTGCTCCTTCAAAGTCTTCGTCTTTCTTATAAAATACATCATCATCAACTTTTCCTATCTCTAATAATCTATGTAATGTTTGTGCTTCTTCTCCTGTTGTTTCTGTCATTCTCTTTGCTGCCCTTCCAGTAGGAGCACATAATACTATTTTATATTTTTTTTGCTTATAGATTTCTATAATACTTTTTATTATTGTCGTTTTTCCTGTTCCTGGGCCACCTGTAATAATTGTTACATTATTATCATTAATAGTTCTTATTGCTTCTTTTTGTTTTTCAGATAAAATCATATCTGTTCTTTCTTCTACTTTTTTTAATTCTTTTTCAATATTACTTATTTTTTTTACATTTTTAGTGTTTTTTAATTTTATTATTCTTTCTGCAATCTCATTTTCTGTTTTATAAAATGAGTATAAATATACCCATTTTTCTTCATCTCTTTTTTCAATAACTATATCTTCATTTGCTTTTAAATTTATTAGTCCTTCTTCAATTATTTCTTCAGCTACTCCTAATAACTGTTTTACATATTCTATTAAATTCTCCTTTAATGTACAACAATGTCCATTATATGTGATTTTCATCAAAGCATATTTTATTCCACTTTTCACTCTTTTTTGATTCTCTCGTTCTATTCCAAGTTCTATTGCCATTTTATCTATTTGTGAAAATTCTACACCTCTTGCAATATCTATTAAAATATATGGATCATTTTCTATTTCTGATATTGCATTTATTCCTAGTAGATCATATACTTTTTTGGCACTTTCTGCTCCTAATCCAAATCTTTCTAAAAAGCCAACAATTTGCCATACTTCCCAATTTTCAATAAAACTTTCAGATATTTCTTTTGCTTTATCTTTTGTTATTCCTTTTATTTGTACTAATTTTGATGGTTCGTATTTTAATACATGTATGGTTTCATCTCCAAATAATTTTATTATTTTACTTGCTGTTGCTGGTCCAACTCCTTTTATATTTCCATTTGCAAGATATTTTTCTAGTGCAGATAATGTTTGTGGCATTAATTTTTCAAATGTTTCTATTTTAAATTGTTCTCCATAATCTTTGTGTTCTATAAATTTTCCGATTATTTTTAATGAATCTCCTTTACATATAAATGGTAAATATCCAACTACTGTAAATTGTTCTTCTTCTGTTTCAAATATTCCTACAGTATAGCTATTTACTTCATTTTGATATATTATCTCTGCTAGTATTCCTTCTTTTTCTTCCAATTTCCGTCCTCTTTTCGTATTTTGATAGTGTGATTTTATCACAAAAATATGTTTGTTTCAAGGATATTTAGTTATAAATAAAAAAATCGAGAAATTCTCACATTTCCCAATTTTTATTTTATACTACCTCTAATTTTATAATTTTTTCCCAAGGTAATTCTGACTTTCCAAAATGACCATAATTAGTTGTTTTTGTATAAATTGGTTCACGTAAACCAAGATATTCAATAATTCCTTTTGGTGTTAAGTCAAAATTCTTTTTGATTATTTCTTCTATTTTTTCTTCTGGTATTGTATTTGTTCCAAATGTATCAACAAATATTGACATTGGTTGTTCAACACCTATTGCATATGCTACTTGTAATTCACATTTTTTGGCAAATCCATTTGCAACTATATTTTTTGCAATATGTCTCATCATATATGCTGCACTTCTGTCAACTTTTGTTGCATCTTTTCCTGAAAAAGCTCCTCCGCCATGACGAGCATATCCACCATATGTGTCTACAATTATTTTTCTTCCTGTTAATCCTGTATCTCCTAAAGGTCCTCCTATAACAAATCTTCCTGTTGGATTTATAAAATATTTTGTATTTTCGTCTAAATATTTTTCTGGAATAACTGCCTTTATTACTTTATCCATAATGTCTTTCTTTAATGTTTCCATATCTGCTGATTCTTCATGTTGATTTGATATAAGTATTGTATCTATTCTTTTTACAATTCCATCTTCATATTCAACTGTTACTTGTGTTTTTCCATCTGGTCTAAGATATGGTATTATTCCATTTTTACGAACTTCTGTAAGTCTTTTTGCTAATTTATGTGCCATTGAAATTGCAAATGGCATATATTCTTCTGTTTCATCTGAAGCATATCCAAACATTATCCCTTGGTCTCCAGCCCCACCAATGTCTACACCTTGTGCTATATCTGAGCTTTGCTTTGTTATGTTTATATCTATCTTACATGTTCTATAATCTATGTCTAAGTCTGCTCTGTCATATCCTATTTCTTTTATTCTATCTCTTACTATTTTTTCTATATCTAATGTTGCATTTGTTGTTAATTGTCCTGCTATTGTTATTTGATTTGCAGATGCAAATGTTTCTATTGCAACTCTCGAATATTTATCTTGTTTTAATGCTTCATCTAATATTGTATCTGATATATAATCACATAATTTATCTGGATGTCCTTCTGTTACACTTTCAGATGTAAAATACCATTTTTTACTCATATTTCTTCGTTTCCTTTCATATTTATTATTCTACTTTGAGTTATAATAAATTCTTATATTTAATCTGTCTAAAATAGAACCTTTCTAATATAACAAAAAAAGAACTCTTAGCGCTTGCTATGAGTCTTTTTCAAAAAAATCATCACTCAAAGCTTTTGCTTTGCCGGTATTAGCACCTTACATACTGCAGGTTGCTGTGGGATTAACGAGCCGTTCTCTACTCCACTCTTGATAATATATATTCAATTTTATAATTAAACTAATTGTAATATAGCTACTTCAGCAGCATCTCCTCTACGAGGACCAGCTTTAACTATTCTTGTATATCCACCAACTCTACCTTCGTATTTTGGAGCGATTTCATTGAATAATTTTGCCATTACATCTTCGCCTTCAACTTTGTTTAATTTTGTCATTATTTTTCTTCTAGCATTTAATCTTGATGGCATATCTTTTTGTCTCTTTTCAGTTGTTTCTTCTTTAACAACTTTTAGATATTCATTACCATTTTTGCTTTTTACTAATTCTGTAACTTTGTTACCTTTAGAATCTAATTTAGCTTTTACTACTTTAGCATCTACTGTTTCAAAGTTATCTTTTTCTTTTATTGCTAATGCTATTATGCTATCTGCAATAGCTTTTACTTCTTTTGCTCTAGCTTCTGTTGTTTCAACTTTACCTTTTAAGATTAAATCTGTTGTTAAAGTTTTTAACATAGCATTTCTTATATCAGTTGTTCTACCTAATTTTCTATTTGTAGCCACTTCTTTCACCTCTTTATTAAATTTTATTCATCTTCTTGTCTGAAATTTAGCCCTAATGAATGTAATTTTGCAATTACTTCATCTAAAGATTTCTTTCCTAAATTTCTAACTTTCATCATATCATTTTCAGATCTATTTGTTAAATCTTCTACTGTAGATATTCCTGCTCTCTTTAAGCAATTGAATGAACGTACAGATAATTCTAATTCTTCAATTGAAGTTTCTAATACTTTCTCTTTCTTAGATTCTTCTTTTTCAATCATAACTTGTGTATTTTTTGTTGCTTCTGATAAATCTATAAATAATTCTAGATGTCCTGTCATAACTTTGGCAGCTAAACTTAATGCTTCATGAGCTTTTAAGCTTCCATCTGTCCATACTTCTATAATTAATTTATCATAATCAACCATTTGGCCTACTCTAGTGTTTTTTACTTGATAATTTACTTTTTTTACTGGTGTATAAATTGAATCTATTGGAAGCACAGATATGTCTTGGTTTGGTTTTTTATTCTTTTCAGAAGGGGAATATCCTCTTCCCATATCTGCTGTTAATTCCATAATCAATTGTCCACCCTCAGCAACAGTTGCTATATGTAAGTCTGGATTTAATATTTCTACAGTTCCATCTGTAATGATATCTCCTGCAGTTACTTCTCCCTCTCCTTTAAAGTTAATTCTCATAACTTTTTCTTCGTTTTCAGTAAATTTTAGTCTAACATTTTTTAAGTTTACTATAATTTCTGGAACATCTTCTACAACATTTGGTATGCTTGAAAATTCATGTAAAACACCTTCAATTTTAACACTTGTTAATGCACATCCTGTTAAAGATGAAAGTAATATACGTCTTAAAGAATTTCCAATTGTAACGCCATATCCTCTTTCTAATGGTTCACATACAAATTTTGCATAATTGTTATTATCATCAACCTCTAGACATTCAATATTTGGCTTTTCAAATTCTATCATTTCTACCTCCTAATATTTTTCTAATTAAAAACTATTATTTAGAGTAAAGCTCTACTATTAAATGCTCTTCAACTGGAATATCAACATCTTCTCTTGATGCTAATCTTACTACTTTACCACTTAAAGTTTCGTTATTTAATTCCAACCAAGCTGGAACTGGTCTTGCTGAATTTGCTTCAATATTTGCTTTTATAGCTCCATTTTCTTTTTTGTTTTCTCTTACTGTTATAACATCTCCTGCTTTAACTAAGTAAGATGGTATATCAACTCTTTGTCCATTAACTGCAAATTGTCCATGGTTTACAAGTTGTCTTGCTTGAGCTCTTGAAGCTCCAAATCCTAATCTATATACAACATTATCTAATCTGCTTTCTAATATTTGTAGTAAGTTTTCACCTGTGATTCCTTTTTTATTAGATGCCATTTCGAAATATCCTCTAAATTGTTTTTCTCCAACTCCATAGTATGATTTTGTTTTTTGTTTTTCTCTTAATTGAGTTCCGTATTCAGAAAGTTTAGCTCTTTTTTGTCCGTGTTGTCCTGGAGCATAATTTCTTCTAGAAATACTGCATTTATCAGAATAACATCTTGAACCTTTTAAGAACAATTTTTGTCCTTCTCTACGGCAAATACGACATTGTTCGTCTGTATAACGTGCCATCTTTTACACCTCTTTCATTATATTTTATTTATATTCTTAATTTTAAATTTCTTTTTTTATAATCCACCTAAGTATAAAAAATTATACTCTTCTTCTTTTTGGTGGTCTACATCCGTTATGTGGGATTGGTGTAACATCTTTGATGCTACTGATTTCTAATCCTGCAGCTTGTAAAGATCTTATTGCTGATTCTCTACCTGCTCCTGGACCTTTAACATATACTTCAACTGTTTTTAATCCATGTTCCATAGCTTCTTTAGCTGCTTTTTCAGCAACTTCTCCAGCTGCGAATGGTGTGCTTTTTCTTGAACCTTTGAAACCTTGTCCTCCAGCACTTCCCCATGAAATTGTATTTCCGTTTGTATCTGTTATTGTTACTATTGTATTATTGAAACTAGAATGAATATGTGCAGCACCTTTATCGATGTTTTTTCTATTTCTTCTAGCTACTGGTTTTTTTGCAACATTTTTGTTAGCCATTGTTCTTATTTCCCTCCTTATATAACAGTTTTACACTGTTTTAAAAGTCTTATTTTACATCTTTCTTTGATCTACTTACTAATTTTCTTGGACCTTTTCTTGTACGAGCATTAGTTTTAGTTCTTTGTCCTCTTACTGGAAGACTTCTTCTATGTCTTAATCCTCTGTAGCATCCAATTTCAGTTAATCTTTTTATATTAAGAGCTACTTCTCTTCTTAAATCGCCTTCAACTTTGTATGATTCGTCAATAACTTTTCTTATGCTATTAACTTCTTCATCAGTTAAATCTTTAACTCTTGTGTCTGGGTTTACTCCAGCTTTTGCTAATATTTTGTTTGAGCTAGCTACTCCTATACCATAAATATATGTAAGTCCTATTTCTACTCTTTTTTCTTTAGGTAAGTCTACTCCTGCTATACGAGCCATGTTTCTTTGCACCTCCAAATTTTTTATTTGTTTGTCCTTATTTTTTTTAAAGGTGAAATGCATCTAATTTAATAGATCTTTAAAAATTAATATTGGACATATATATAAACACAAATTTGATATGTTAACATCTATATGTTAAACAGCCGCTACCTTATTTGTGTTATAAACTTAAGGAATTAACCTTGTCTTTGTTTGTGTTTAGGGTTTTCACAAATAACTCTAATTACACCTTTTCTTTTTATTACTTTGCATTTGTCACACATTTTCTTTACTGATGGTCTAACCTTCATTTCTTTGCACCTCCTTAAATTGTCTTCAGACATTCCTTAGCTTGCCGCATTCCACTTGGGCTAAGGAATGACCTTCGCCTTGTGAATTAAGTTGTGTCTTCAAACTTGATTTTTATATAATTGGGTTAATTTACGTTTCAAATTTATTTTATAATATTCTTCATAAATTCCAATATGTTTTTTAAATTTTATTTTGCTCTCCAAGTAATTCTTCCTCTTGTTAAGTCATATGGTGATAGTTCAACTTTTACTTTGTCACCTGGTAATATTTTTATATAGTTCATTCTTAGTTTTCCTGAAATATGGCCTAATATTTGGTGTCCATTTTCAAGTTCTACTTTAAAAGTTGTATTTGGTAGTGTTTCAACAACTACTCCTTCTACTTCTATAACATCTTCCTTTGCCAAGTTTTTTTCCTCCTTCTTAAAGAGCAATAAAATTCTAAAAACATGTTATTGTATTTAGATTTTTCTTACTTTTTTGCCAATTTTTCGTAGAAATTGGGTTTTAACTCATTTATTATATAACACTTTTAAATGATTGTCAATATTTCTGGATCATTTTCTGTAATTAAAATTGTATTTTCATAATGTGCTGCTAAACTTCCATCTTGTGTTACAATTGTCCATCCATCTTCTAATTCCCAAATATCTGGTTTTCCTGCAATTACCATTGGTTCTATTGCCAATGTCATACCAGGTTCAAGTCTTATTCCTCTTCCAGCTTTTCCGTAATTTGGTATTTCTGGTTCTTCATGCATTTCTTTTCCTATTCCATGTCCTTCAAATTCTCTTACTACAGAATATCCTTGTGATTTTACATATTCTCCAATTGCATGTGAAATATCTCCAATTCTATTTCCTTTTCTAGCATATTTTATTCCTTCAAAAAATGCTTGTTTTGTTACTTCTACTAGTCTTTTGGCTTCTGGTGATACATTTCCTACCATAAATGTTCTTGCTGCATCACCATTATATCCGTTTTTTAATGCTACTAAGTCTACACTTACTATATCTCCATCTTTTATTATTGTTTTCTTTGATGGAATTCCATGTATTACTACATCATTTACTGAAATACATGTTGATGCTGGATATGGTGGTATTCCTCTTATTCCTGGATCATATCCTTTTTCTGCTGATATTGCTCCATTCTTTTTCATTGTTTCTTCAGCTATTTTGTCTATATCTGCTGTTGTCATTCCTGGTTTTATTGCTTCTTCTATTGCTTTATGTGTTAAAGCTGTTACTCTTCCAGCTTCTCTCATTAATTCTATTTCTTTTTTTGATTTTATTGTTACCATTTTTATTCTTCCCTTCAAAATATATAATTTGTAGTTTCGAAAAAATTGTTTATTTCAAAACTAGATGCGTATTAACAAACTTGCGTCTTTTTCTTTAGGCACAATACTAATATTAATATGTAGCTTGCTTATATTTAAGCAAGCTATTTAGACTATTTTTTTATGTCTCTTACAACATCATTTGCAACATCTTTTCCCATTCTATTTATTGATATACTAACTGTTTCTGTTCTTAGTACACCTTTTTCTTTATAATATTCTACTAATGGGCTTGTTTTTTCTTCATAAATTTCTAATCTTCTTTTTATTGCTTCTGGATCTGAGTCATCTGCTCTTTGTTTTAATGGTGAGCCACATTTGTCACAAATTCCTTCTTTTACTGGTGGATGTAATTTTATATTATATGTTGCTTTACAATCTTGATTTGTGCAAACTCTTCTTGTTAGCATCCTATCTATTATCTCTTCTTTTGGTGTTACTAGATTTATTACTAAATCTATTTTTTCACCTTTCTTAGCTAAGATTTTATCTAGTTTTTCTGCTTGTTCTATTGTTCTTGGAAATCCGTCTAATATTACACCATTTTTAGCATCATCCCATGTTAATCTGTCTTCAACCATTGGTACAGTTATATCATCTGGTACTAAATTTCCTTTTGATATATATTTGTCAGCTTCTACTCCAAGTGGTGTTTTCTCACTTATATTTTTTCTGAATATATCTCCTGTTGATATTTGTGGTAATCCTGTTTGTTCACTGATTAATCCTGCAACAGTTCCTTTTCCTGTTCCTTGTGCTCCTAACATAATTATATTCATATTTTTTCTTTCCTTTCTTGAGGTTCTAGCCTAATTTTTGTAGCTATTCCTTCTCTTTTTGGGATTATTCCCTTTTTTGACGACTATATTTTACTCTAAAATATAAAAAATAGCAAGTCTTTCTTGCTATTTTTTCCTTTTTTTATTATTTCATTCTACAAATTTTTCTTTTTTCCAAATGTTACTTCTTGAAATAAGAAATTCTTAACTTTTGTCCAAGTAACTTCTTGGTGTAAGAATTCATTTACTTCATCTTCTACTTTTTGTTCATATGGTGTTAATTCTACTTTTATATCATAGAATAATACTGATTTTACTTTATTCCAAAATGTATTCTTTGCAGGCAAGTTTGTTCCTGTACTTGAATTATTAATTGTATTCTCACCATTTATGTTTATTGCATTTTCGATTCCGATTCCATTATTTCCACAATTTTGAATTGGTTCATCTGTTTTTATTCCACCAAAAACACCTGAAACTTTTTCTATATTTGCCATATTTCTTCCTCCTTTGTGTTTATTTTTTCTATTATATTTATATAATAGATGTGTATTTTTTTCAAGTTATTTTATATTAAGTTTATATTACAAAAATATTACAATTGTAACATATCTATCCAATAACATATTCTACTTCTGCTTTTTTTATATTTACTTTTACTATTTTATTTTCTAACTCTTCATCTGTTTTATATTCTACTAATATATAATTTTGAGTATGTCCTTTATAATATCCTTCTTTATTTTTTTCTTCAAATAATACTTCTACATCTTTTCCGATTAAATTTTGATTATATTGTTTTTGATTTTCATTTGATAATTCAATTAATTTTTTACTTCTTTTTTCTTTTATATCACCTTGTATTTGATCTGGCATTTTTGCAGCAACAGTTCCTTTTCTTGGCGAATATGGAAATACATGCATTTTATAAAAGTTTATTTTTTTCAAATAATTATATGTTGTTTCAAAGTCTTCTTCAGTTTCTCCTGGAAATCCAACTATTATATCTGTTGTTAAAATTACATCATTATAGTATTTTCTTAATCTTTGAACAATTTCTTCAAATTCACTTGTTGTATATTTTCTATTCATTCTTTTTAATGTATTGTCACATCCACTTTGTAATGATAGATGAAAATGATGACATATTTTTTCAAGTTTTATTAGTCTTTGCATAAATTCTTCTGTTATTATTTTGGGTTCTAATGAGCCCAATCTTATTCTTACTATTCCATCTATCTTATTTATTTCTTCTAATAAATCTATTAGACCTATATTTTCTTCAAAGTCTTTTCCATATGATGCAAGATGTATTCCTGTTATTACAACTTCTTTTATTCCTTTTTGTGCAATTTGTTCTATTTCTTTTATTATACTATCTATTTTTCTACTGCGCACTCTTCCTCTTGCATATGGAATTATACAATATGAGCAAAATTGGTTACATCCATCTTGTACTTTTATTACTGCTCTTATTTTTTCAGTATATGAAATTTGTCCCATATCTTCAAATTCTTTTTGGACTGATATATCTTGAACTGCTGTTAATTTTTGATTTTGTTCAAAATATTTTTCTACATATTTTACTATATCTCTTTTTTCTTCGTTTCCAAGTACAACATCAATTTCAGGCATCTTCTCTAGTTCTTCTTTTGAACTTTGAGCATAACAACCTGTTGCTACTATTATTGCATTTTTGTTCTTATCTTTTACTTTTCTTAAGGCTTGTCTTGATTTTCTGTCAGACATATTTGTAACTGTACATGTATTTACAACACATATATCTGATACATTATCTATTTCTACAATTTCATATCCATTTTCTTGAAATTTTTGCATCATAGCATTTGTTTCATATTGGTTTACTTTACATCCTAATGTAATAAATGATACTCTTTTTTTCATTTCATTTCATTCCTTTTTATATTAGAGTTGCTCCTATAATTCCTGCATCGTTTTTGAATTTTGCAAGCTGAATTATTATATCATTTCTTTTGTTAAATAGCAAGTTTCCTGTTAAAAGTTGTTGTTTTAATGGTTCTAGTAATATTTCTTTATAATCTGCAAATCCTCCTCCTATTAATATTTTTTCTGGTTCAAATATATTAATCAGATTTGATATTCCTATTGCTAAGTTTTCTATATATTCATTTAAGAAATATTTTAATCTTACGTCATCTTTATTATTTAATATAATTTTTATTACTTCTTCATTTCTAAGAGTTGTTAAATTGAATTCATACGCAATTTTTTCCTTAAATCGCTTTAGGCTTGCATATATTTCAAAACAACCTCTTTTTCCACAATTACATTGTAATCCATTTTTCTGTATTATCATATGGCTAAATTCAAATCCTGGCACTTCCTTAGCTTCTAATACTTTTCCATTATATATTACAGCTCCACCTACTCCTGTTCCAATACATAGAAATAGTCCATTTTCACATTCACTAAAATTTCCATATTTTTGTTCTGCTAATGCTGAACATTTTGCATCATTTTTTAATTTTACTTTTGTTCCTGTTTCTTTTTCTATTATTGGTGTTATTTCATAATTTTCTATTCCTAAATTCACTGCTTTTATAATTGTTGTTTGATTTACTGTTCCTGGTACTGCTATTCCTACATTTTCCACAAAGTCCATTTTTTGATATTCTTTTATTGTTTGTATTATAAATTGTGTTATTTCTTCTTTTAGATTTTTTTTACTTATTTGACTTTCGTTTTCGATTTTTTCTACTATATATTTTTCTTTCTTCTGTTGTATGTTTCCGAATTCGTCTACTAGCCCTATTCCTACATGGCTTCCACCTATATCTATTCCTATTTTCATTTGTTTGTTACCTTTCTTTTTGTAACTTTTTGATGTTTTTATCTTATCATAAAGAATTTAAATTTTCAACCATTTTAATTTTGTTCTTGTTTTACACAGTTATTTCGATATACTCAATATTTTTATATTATCTCACATTTACTTGTTTTTATATTTGCAAATAAAATTTTCTTCCATTGCACTATACCATCTACACAAATGCACCATACATATATCTAAAAATCAAAGATTTAGTTTAAAATTTCAATATTAGGCAGTTATTCTTTATAAAAAGTAAATAAACTATTTTATATAAGATTACATGTATTTAAAATTTCTTGTATAAACGTACATAATTATACTCATCCACAACTTCATATTTATATTTTCCATTAACACTAAAATATCCTCCCTCTATACTTACCCAATAATGTGTATCTGAATTAACGGTTCCACTTGAAGTCCAATACTCGTTACTTAATCCATAATTTGTGTAGTTTGATTTTGTAATACCTAGTTGGTCAAGAAACATTGCCCATTGCGATTTACTTGGTACATCCCAACCATTTCCAACATATGCATTTTGATAATGACCTAGCCAAGCTAATTGACAGTTCCCAGCATCTGATAATGCCAATACATAAAATCTGTTTTCTCCTTCTCCTGCTTGGGTTAAGATTTTTGCTGTTCCTCCTAGTTGATTTGTATAATCTTTTTGACTTATTTTATAACTTTTTACTTTTGTACTTTCTATTGTTGGTATTGTATATGTTACATCACCATTTATCAATAAACCATTTCCCCATTGCCCTGTTTTTCCATGCAATAAGTCTGCAAATATTATTCCATCTACTGTTCCATCTCCGTCTACATCTGCATAATATCCTACATAGCTTTCACTTGTGCTTACTTGTCTTGTAACATCAACCACACATGTAGCTGATTTTTTTCCATCAGAATTTTTTACCGTAATTGTCACTGTTCCTGTTGCCTTTGCTGTTACAAACCCTGTATCATTTACTGTCGCTACATCTGTATTACTACTTGTCCACTGCACTTTCTCTGTTGCATCTGCTGGAGTTACTGTTGCTGTTAGTTGAGCAGTTTGATTAACTTCCATCTTTTTACTCGTTGAACTTACTGCTATACTTGTTATTGATGTTTGAACTGTCACATCACAAGTCGCTGTTAATCCATTCTCCGTTTTTGCTGTTATTTGAGTTTTTCCATTTCCAATTAACGTTAATTTTCCATTTTCTACTGTAACTACATTTTTATTACTACTATCCCATACTATACTATTATTTACATATGTTGTATCTGGCAATATTGTTGCTTCCAATTTTGGTATATTTGATGAATTCTTATCTAATACTAATTTAGAGTAGTTCAATCTTATTTCTGTTGGATTTATTTTTACTGTTACTGTACATACTGCTTGTATTGTTCCTCCTGGATTTTGTGCTATTATCTCTACTACTCCTTTTCCTATTCCTGTTACATTTCCATTATTATCTACTTTTGCTACATCTTCATTTCTACTTTTCCATGTTACATTTTCTGTTACTATTTCTGGGCTTGTTGTTGCTGTTAATGTTATTTTTTGTCCAACTGTCATATTAGCTGTTACTGGATTTATTGTTATTCCTGTAATTTTTGCTTGACATACTACTAAACAGTCTGTACTATATCCATTTTGACTTGTTGCCATTATCATTGAATTTCCTACTGTCTTTCCTGTTACTAATCCTTTTTGATTTACACTTGCTACTGCTTTTTTCTTGCTTGTCCATGTTATTTCTGTGTTTTTATTTGCATTACTTGGAATTACTTTTGCATTTAATTGTACTGTATTTTCTCCATTTATATCTACTGTTGCTGTTTGCTTATCCATTTCTACTTTTGTTACATCTATTTCTGTTGAATTATTTCCACTATTTCCTGTATTATTACTATTTCCTCCTGATGTACTTTCACTATTTGTATTCCCAGTGCCTCCTGTACTACTTCCTGTATCGCCATTATTTTCTGTATTACCACCAGTTCCTGTATTGCCACTATTTCCATTTTCCACATTAGTACTTGATGTTGGTGGTACTACTTCTGTACTACCATCTGTTTCTTCATTTTCTGTCATTATATCTCTATCATATATCTCAGATACTTTTATTTCATACTTTCCATTCTCTTCTTTTGTTTTTAATATTGTTTCCAATGTATAATCTTCTGGAACATTTATAAAATATTGTTCTAATATCTCCTTTAATTCACTTCTTGTTAATTCATTTCCTCCATTATTAACTACCTTTTCTGATATTGTCATCTTCGCTTTTTCTATTACTTCTTTTCTTTCAGTCTGACTTTTGGACTCATCTGCTTTTGTAATTATTCCTGAATTTCCTTTTATCAAAGATAATGTTACTCCTGCTAATATTAACATTACTATTATTGTTACTACTAAACCTATTGTTGTTATTCCTCTTTCTCTTCTCATGTTATTTTTCCCCTTTCTTTAGTAACATCTAATTAAATAATACCATACCATTATCCAAAGTACAATACATTTGTCAGGTATTTTTTGAAATATTTTTGTGAGACAATTAACAAAAAAATTGGAGGAACAATTATGTTTGAAATATCAAAATATAAAAAAAGTAATGTGAAAATTTCTATACGTTTGCCAGAAACAATGAATGATACACTAAAAAAAATTGCTGAAAAAGAAAATATGAGTTTTAATAATGTTATAGTTAGTTGTATTCAAAATTCATTAGATCAAATTGACTTAACAAAATATGAAGATTCTAATGAAAAAATAAATGTGTAATTATTGATTTTTTCCACTTTTTAGAGTACAATATCTTCGAAAGGAATAAAAACTATGGATACAAAATTAATAGCAAAAAATCCAGTTGCATACCACAATTTCAACATAGAAAACAAATACGAAGCTGGAATTGTTTTATCAGGAACAGAAATAAAATCTATAAGAGCTGGAAAAGTAAATTTAAAAGATAGTTATGCTGGTTTTAAAGATGAAGAATGTTATATATATTCTATGCACATAAGTCCTTATGAACATGGAAATATTTATAACAAAGACCCTTTACGAGATAGAAAATTATTATTAAACAAAAGAGAATTATTAAAATTATATTCAAAAGTAAAAATTGACGGTTATTCTTTAGTTCCTATTTCTTTATATTTCAAAGGAAGTTTAGTCAAACTTGAATTAGGAGTAGGAAAAGGAAAAAAACTTTATGATAAACGTCAAGATATTGCCAAAAAAGATGCTGAAAGAAGAATGCAAAAAGCTATGAGACAAAAAATAAGAGATAATAGTTAAGAACAAATAAGAAAAATTGAAAATTTTTCTTTGATTTGTTCTCGCCCGATTTGAGTTTTCGACTAAAAGGAGAAGATCTCAAATGGCTAGCTATTGTAGCTTTTTATATAATAGGAAAGTATTACTTTCCTATTATATAAAAAATAGAGACTTACTTATTATTTAAGTAATGTCTCTATTTTCTTTCTATGCTTTATTAGCTGAACCAAATACATCTTTCATTTTGTGTGAAACTGTTTCTTTTACTAATTCTCTTGCTGGAATTAAATACTTTCTTGGGTCAAATGCACTTGGATCTTCTACAAATACTTTTCTAATTCCTGCTGTCATTGCAAGTCTTAAATCAGTATCTACATTTATTTTTGAAACTCCTGAAATACTTGCCTCATGTAATATTTCATCAGGTACACCTTTAGCTCCTGGAATATTTCCTCCATATTCATTACACATATTTACTAATTCTGGAATTACTGTTGAAGCTCCATGTAATACTATTGGTGTATTTGGAATTCTTTCTTTAATTTGTTTTAAAATATCAAATCTAAGTTTTGCTTCACCTTTGAACTTATAAGCTCCATGACTTGTTCCAATTGCTATTGCTAATGAATCAACTCCTGTTCTTCTTACAAATTCTTCAGCTTGTGCTGGATCTGTATACATTGCATCAGATGCAGATACATTTACATCATCTTCAATTCCTGCTAATTTTCCTAATTCTGCTTCTACAACAACTCCATGTGCATGTGCATAATCAACAACTTCTTTTGTTAGTCTGATATTTTCTTCAAAATCATATTTTGAACCATCAAACATTACAGATGTGAATCCATTGTCTACACACATTTTACATGTTTCAAAATCAGGACCATGGTCTAAGTGTATTGCTATCGGAATATTTGGATGTTCCTCTACAGCAGCCTCAACCATTTTCATTAAATAGTTAATTCTAGCATATTTTATTGCACTTGATGATGCTTGTAATATAACTGGTGAATTGTTTTCAGCAGCTGCATCAACAATTCCTTGTATTAATTCCATATTATTTACATTAAATGCACCAATTGCAAACCCTTCTTTCATTGATTTTTCAAACATTTCCTTAGTTGTTACTAATGGCATATTAATCACTCCTCTTTTTGTATTATTACATGAGTATTTTATTTCTATTTCAAAACTTTGTCAAGATTGTATATTATTTTTTAGTAATTATTGTTATATTCATAACTTCCACATTTTGATTCATCAGATTGCATTGAATTGTTATTTGGTGTAGGAACTACATTAATTGCATGTAGTGTACAACATTTTGATTTTTGGTCTTGATATGCACAACTTTGAACTGTGCAATTTATTCTTTGATTTTTTTCCATTATAATTCTATTCCTTTCTTATATTATTAAAAACTCATAACACATTCTTCCAAACTATCATTCTAAATAAATCTGTACTGAAAAATCATATACTCTACGATTTTTCATACATAATAAAAATTAGAACATTTTTATTATGCTCTTTTATTATAATTTTATTCTATTGAATATTTTTATTTTTTTATCAAATAATATTTATTGAAAGGATTATAATATGAATGCAAAAGTTATGTTATTATCAAAAAAAGATGGTGATATAGAAAAATTTTTGAATAAATTTCTAAATAAAAAAATAGAATTAGAAAAATCTAATATTTGGCAAAAAGATTTTTCTAATCCTATTGAAATTTCTGAAATTGTTGCCGCATTTATCGACAATATTCATTCTTTTAATTTAATTATGTGGATTACCCTTGATAAGAATATTTTTATCAAAGTTTCACCAGCAAATTCAAATGATATCATAAAATATTTATTTGAAAGATATCCTTATTAGTTTTTGTCTGCTTGTTTTTCTACTTTTATAACTGTATATGTTATAGATGCTAAATATACTACCAATACTAATGTTGGTGTATATACTCCTACTGGTATTCTTGTAATTGCTATTAAACTAATTAATAGTATCTCGCAAAGTACTGGGATTGCCATTGTTTGAGCAAAAACATTTAAAATACCTTTTTGACGATATCTTACAACCATATATACTAATATTATTATAAATGATAATACAAATGGCAAAACATATTTTTTAAACATGTCTCTTATTCTTGTAGCTGGAATATCTTTTATTTCTGTTTTTTCTGCAGTTTGTTCAAATTCATAGTTTTCTTTAATTTTATTTACTATTGAATCTTTTTGTTCATCTGATATAGATTTTGCTCTTATTGTTACCATATCTTGATATATTTCTATTGTTTGAACCATATTTTGTTTTCCAAGTACTTCATTGGCTATACTTTTAATTTTATCAACATCTACTTCACTTGCTACATATATATCTATTTTTTGGCTATCTTGATATCTTAATTGCTTATTAAAACCAATTGTAGATGCTACTATAACCCCAGCAATTACTATTATCATTGCTATTGCTAATATAATTACATTTTTCTTTTTCATTTTTTCTAGCAAGTACTAACTTTATTCAAGTTAGTACTTTCTCCTTTCTTATATTATCTTATATTATTTGTTCTCTTTTAAATTTAATAATGTTCTTGTTACTATTACATTATAAATTGCTGTTAAAACTAATCCCCAGAACATTATCATTCCAAAACTACTTAAGCTTTCCCATTTAGATAAACAGAATACGATTGTTAATATTCCAACTGGTATTAATTTTAAATATATGTTTTTATATGTTGATTTTACAGCTTCATTTACTAAATTCATTTTCTTTGTTTTTGATAATATTTCTCTATTTATTATTAAATTAATTATCATAACAATTATTATTGCACTTATTCCTTCTATTGAAATTGCAACATTTGTATATCTTATTAATAATGAGAATGATGCTACAAATCCAACAAATGATATACTTGCTAATATTCCTGATTTTTTGTATATTACACAATATACTAATAATGTTATTACTAATATTGCTATCATTACGATTGCAAAATAAATAATTTCTTTTTGTGTTATACTTGAATATTCATATCTATTTGTATCAACTTCATAGTCTGCTGGTAATTTTCCAGCATTTTCTAGCATAGCTATCTCTGCAGCTTTTGATATATTATTATTTACTGATGTTGTATTTGATGATGATGCTCCTATTTTTACTGTTATTTTTCCTTTTTCTATTTTTGATATATCATATGTTGTATCATTTACATATAATTTTGCTGTTTTCTTTGTTGTTTCTGAATTACTTGATGTTTCTTCTGTTGTGCTTTGTGTTTCTGTACTTTCTGTATTTTGTTCATCTGTGTTTTCTGTTGATTCTGTATTTTCTTCACTTGTTGATTCTGTTTTTGTACTTTCAGATTCACTTGCCTTTTTTGCATTTTCTATTTCTGTCACATCTGTTGCTAATAATGCATAATCATTCAATAATTCATTTAGTTTTGCTTGTCCATCTTTTGTTAGCTCTATTTCTTCATACACTTGGTATGCTCCTTTACTATCATTTGAATATGAATATTTTGCTCCTTTTATCATATCATCATTTAAAAGTATATCTTTAGAATCTGTGTCTTTTATTGTTATTTTTTGACTTGCATATAAATAATATATATACATATCAACATTATCATTTTCTGCTAATTCTACTCTAACAATTCCGTTTTCTTTATCTAATGATATTGTATAATCTTGTGCACCTAATGCTTGTAATCTTTTTTCCATTATCTTTTTTGCGTTTTCATAATCTTTTTCTGTTAATTTATTTTCTGTTGATGTTGTTTCTTCAGACTTTTCTGTTTCTTCTGTATTTCCAGAGTCTGTTGTTTCTTCAGATGAATTTTCTTCAGAATTATCAGTTGAATTTTCTTTTATTTTTAATTCAATAACTCTTTGACTGTCTAGCTCTCTTCCTAGCTCATAATCTTTAACTTTATTTTCCATTCTATTTTGTGTTGGAAGATATATTCCTCCAAACGCAATTAATGTTACTAATATTATTGCTAATACAATTGTTAATATTTTTACCTTTTTCATTTTTAGCATTCCTTTCACTTTATTTATAATAATTTGTTGCTATGAACATTCTTTATAGATTTTACTTTATTTTTTTTAAAATATCAACCTTTTTTTAATATTTTTTCTAATATATTTTAAATCATTTCTAACCCACCTTTTAATGAATATACATTGGTATATCCCATTTTTCTTAACATATTATACGCTTCTCTACTTCTTCCACCATATTGACAATATACAACAATTTGTTGATTTAATTTTGTCATTTCATTTTTTACTTTTCTTATTTCATATTCAGGTATATTTAGTGCCTCTGGTAGATGTCCTTCATTATATTCTTGTGGGCTTCTTACATCTATTAGAATTGCTCCTTTAGATACCTTGTCTTTTAACTCATTAAAACTAATTTCATTTTGTTGATTATTTCTATAATATCCTCTATTTCTATAACATCTTCTACAAAACATAATTGATTCTCCTCCTATGTTTTATAATATGAAAAAAGAAGCACTTTTGTGCCTCTTTTACAAATTCTATCTCATAATTGTCATAGTAATTACTATTATTCCAAGTATTACTCTATATATAGCAAATCCTTTGAAACTTCCTTTTTTCAAGTAGTTTAATAAAAATTTAATTACAATTATTCCTACTAAGAAACTGAATAATACTCCCATAAAGAATGCAAGTGTAAATTCAAAGTCTTTTATACTTACAAGTACTGCTGCTAATACTATTGGTGTTGATAATAAAAATGAATATTTTGCAGCACTTTCTCTGTCTACTTTTAAAGCTCTTGCAACAGTCATTGTTATACCAGATCTTGATGTTCCCGGAAATGCTGCTGCTATTGCTTGTGATAATCCTATTAAAAATGATTGTTTAAATGTCATATCTTCATATTTTGTTTCTGATGGTGCTTTTTTATCAACAATATAAAGTACAATTCCTAATACTATTAATGCAATTGCAATCATTATTGATTCTATGTTAAATTTGTCACAAATATATCCTGAGAATTTGTCTAATACTAAACTTAAAATTCCTGTTGGAATTGTTACTGCTACTATGTACCAGAAGATTTTACCTTCTGTTGATTTTTTCTTTTTTACAACTTGATCATATCCCCCCTTTATTAGACCTAACCAATCTTTGAAGAAAAATAATGTTATTGCTAATAATGTTCCTAAATGTAATGCTACATCAAAACTTTCTGGAATGTTCCAATTAAACATCCATGGTATTAATTTTAAATGTGCTGAACTTGATACTGGTAATAGTTCTGTTAATCCTTGAACTATTCCTAAAACTATTGCTTGATATATTTCCATATTTTTTATAATGTTAATCTTTTTAGATTAACACTCTCCTTTCTTTTGCTTCTTTTAAACTTTATATATTTCTCTTAATATATTATATATTGTATTTTTTATAAATTCTGCTGATGTTGTTGGTGCCACTTTTCCTGGTAATGATAATGCCCAAACAAATTTCAAATTTCTATCTTTAATTGCTTTTTTGTCAATTCCACCTGGATTTGAAGCTAAATCTATTAACAATGTTTCTTTTTTTACATATTCTAATTTTTGTTCTGTTAAAATAATATGTGGAACTGTATTTATTATTATATCAAATGGTCTTAAATTTTCACCTAAATTATTAATATTTAATGATTTATGTCCATATGCTTCTATCCATGCCAAATCTTCATCTTTTCTTGCTGCACATGTTACCTTTACTGATAATCCAGCAAGTTTTCTTGCTAAGACTTTTCCAATTCTTCCAAATCCTAATATTAAAACTTCACTTCCATGTAAAATTCTATTTGTATTTTCTATTGCTACTTGAATTGTCCCTTCTGCTGTTGCAATTGTATTTAATACTGCTAATTCTTCTCTTTTCATTATATCAATAATCTCTATATATTCATCATTTGCCATTTCATATACTTCTGGTAAAATAGATCCTGCTATAAGAACTTTTGCATTTATATTATGCATCATTTCTCTAATAGTAATTTCTTTATCACTAAATGGCATATTTATTGTATTTCCATTACTTGAAAATGGTATTGGTCCAATTACTATTTCTACATCATCGATTGCTTTTCTTATTGTATCACATTGAATAATATTTTTTTGTCTTCTTATTTCTTCAGATTTCTCTAATCCATATACATATACTTCATTTCCATCATTAGCAAGCATTATTGCTAATTTTGCAATTCTTAAATCTCCACCTATTACTGCTAATTTATTTTTCATAATCCCTCCAAATTAAATTTATATTATATATTATATTTAATTTGAGTTTTTTTATGAATTTTAATTTTCTTTTTCTATTTCTTGAGTTTTCTCAATCCTTGTTTTTGGATTTTTCTTTTCTATTTTCAAATCTGCAAATCCTATTTTTTTTGTTATTTCTACCATTTCCTCTAAATGCTGTTTTGCCATTAATTCTTTTTTAGTTAACTTATGCTCTTTTTCTTCTTCAAAATCTAGGTTAAATGGTATTGATAATTTAGCTATTATTATTGCAAAAGTCGTATCTTTTCTGATTTTTTCTACAATTCTTTTTGGAGAATCTTGTATTGCTACATTTGCATATTGTATTGCTTTTTCTTTATCATTTTTTAATATATAAATTTTAGATAATTCCAAATATGCATCTGCTCCTAATTCTTCATCATCAACTATTTGTAGCAAATAATTTTCTGCTTCTTCTAATTCTTTATACATTATTGCAATTTCTGCCAAACTATATTTTGTATTACATATTATAGTATTTAATTCCGCTGATTTCTCATAATATAATTTTGCACTAGAAAAATCATTTAACATTGTATATACAATTCCTAAATTGTAATTTAATTCAAAACTTGTTGGATTATATTTTAATGCTTCATTATAATAGTTTGCTGCTTCTTTATAATCTTCTTTTTCTATTAACAAATCTCCTAATGCTATTGTTGCTTCTGGATAATCTGGCTTTTTGTTTAATAAGTTTGTTAATGTATCTATTGCTTCATCTTTTTTATCTAAATCTGTTAATAATGTTGCTACTTTAAAATATGCATCATATTCTTTTGGATTAATACTAATTACTTGCGCATATTCGTCTACAGCTTTTCTTTGTCCACCTTCTTTTTCATATAACATTGCTAATATTTTATGCCCATTATAACTTTCTGGATTTTTTGTTACTATTTCTATTAACATTTTCTTAGCTTGTTTTGTGTTGTCGAATAATAAACATATTCTAACAATATTTATATTTATAATTTCTGAAATATTTCCAGTTGCTTTTGTTATTAAAATAACACCTATTGGAACTACTATTGATAATAAATATACTATTATTTCTCCAAAAACATTCATTTTTTGAGTATCATTATAAACCATTATAAATTTTATTGCTATTCCGAAGTGCCTCTATTGCAAGTATTGTTACATATTTTGTATCATTTTCTTTTATTAATCTGTAAAAAATATATACAAATAGTGCAAATGCTATAACCGAAAATATTAATGTTTCTACTAACATCTTTTTTCTCCTTTATTTTATATTTAATGTTGTCTTGGATTATTTCCCATATATTGTCCTTCTATTTCTTCATTTGCATTTGCTATTTTTTCATCAATATCTTTTCCATCTGCTTTTTTTAATTCTTTTACATATCCTTCCACAGATACATTACATTCTCTTGCTGCAACTTTTATTTTATTTTCTACCTCTTTTGCAATATCAATAATTGATTTTTCATCACCTTGTTCTTCTACTAATTCTTCAACTGTTTTTCCTGTAACATCTTTTAAATCCTTATATGTTAAATTTGTTTCTGGAATTTCAGTTTCTTCATCAGCTATAACTCCATTTTCAGTTTGGTCTTTTTCTTTCATTACTTTTTTTGCACCATGTATAAGTTCATCTTGTGCTGTTGGATTACCTGTAATATCTTTTCCTGAACGATCTAATCTTTGTCTAAGTTCATAATCTTCTACTCCCTCGCCATTGACATTTCCTTCTCCTTCAAGTCCTGTTGATCTTCCTAACATTTCTTTATGTCCTGCTAATTCTTTTCCACAAGTCATTACATTAACCGTTTCCATATCAATTTTTCCATAGTTTTCTGGATCCATTGTTATCGCTATTTTTTGATTTGGTACATTTTCTACTGGCAATATTGTCATAGGAACTTTTTGCTTTAATTCATTACCATTCGCACTAACACTTATTATTGGCTCATAATTTGTTCCTGATCTTTGAACACTTTCGTTTATTTTCCATTTTTCTACTTTATCTCCATTTTCACCAATCTCTGTAGATTTTTGTAGAATTACGAAACTACTCATTGTATCAGAATATGCTACTGCATATTCTGATGAATTTTCAAATACACTTGGCATTCTTTCTTGCAAATGTGGATCTGTAATTTTTCTAAAACAACTTAACTTTAAATCTTGTCCTTCACTACTTAAATCTTTTTCCACTTGTTTTTGCTCATCATTTCTATTTTCTTTATTCTCTTCTTTTGATGTTTCATCTTTTTCGTCTTTTTCTTTTATGCTTCCAGCTAATCTGCCTTTTTCTTTATCATTTTCTTTAAATAATTCTTCAACATCCATTTGAGAATTGCCTAGAGCTCCTTTTAAACCATCTATACAAAAAACATTTCCATCTTTGTCTAAAACCATTTTTTCTTCAATAGTTTTTTCACCATTATCATCCTCTTTTACCCAACGAAAATGATATTCCATATCACCTTCTTTGTTTCTTTCAATTGTCACATATGTTTCTCCTAAAGAAACTGGTCCTAATTTTGTTTCTATTACCAAATCTTTATAATATTTAGTCTCTACTAATTGACTTTCATGTTTGCCAATTTGTTCTTTTACACCTTCATTAACTTCTATAAATCTCTTTAATTCTTCTTTTTCTATCCTTTTTTGACTCATTACAATATTCTCTCCTTTTAAGAAATAAATCTATACAATTTTTCCTATCAAATCATATTCTTTTACTTCTGTTACTTTCACATTGACAAAAGAATTTACTTTACTTTCAAAATTATTATTTTCAACATAAATAATTCCATCTTCTTCTGGAACATCTTGTGATGTCCTACCTATTAAATATTTTCCATCAAATGAAATATCTTCTATTAATACTTCAACATTTTTTCCTATTTTATTTTTTAAGTTTTCATTTGATACTTTTTGTTGTATTGACATAATTTTATTATATCTTGATTTTTTTGTGTTTCCATGTATTTGTTCTGGAAGTCTTGCTGCTGGCGTTCCTTCTTCTTTAGAATACATAAATGTTCCTAACTTATCAAATTTTGTTTTTTCTACAAATTCTTCTAATTCTCTGAAATCATCATCTGTTTCTCCTGGAAAACCTACTATTAAGCTAGTTCTTAATACAACGTTTGGAATTTTATTTCTGATATTTGATATTATACTTTCAATTTGTTCTTTATTTGTTTTTCTATTCATTCTTTTTAAAACTTTATTTGAAATATGTTGTATTGGAATATCAAAATATTTACAAATTTTTTCATTATTTTTTACTACTTCTATAAGCTCATCTGTTATTCCCTCAGGATATGAATATAAAAATCTAATCCATTTTATACCATCAATATCTGATAATTTTTGTAATAATTCTGCAAGTTTTGGCTCACCATATATATCTACACCATATTTGGTTGTATCTTGTGCAATTACAATTAATTCTCTTATTCCTTTTTTGGCCAACATTTCAGCCTCATCTAATATTTCTTTCATTTTTCTACTTATAAATTTTCCTCTGATATATGGAATCGCACAATATGTACACATATTACTACAACCTTCGCCAATTTTTAAATATGCATAATTTTTTCCAGTGGTTACAACTCTATCATAAAATTCATTAAATTCTGGCATTGGTAACTGTTTAATTTCTGAGACTTTTTCTACAACTTTTGTTGTACTTCTTTCTACTTTGTTTTTTTCTACCAAGTCTTGAATCTTTTTCCACATTTCACCATATTCATCTATTTTTATAAATAGATCTACTTCTGGTAATGTTTTAACTAAATCAGTATAATATCTTTGAACTAAACATCCCATTACTATTAAATATTTACATTTTTTCTTTTTATATTCTGCCATTTCCAAAATAGTATTTATTGCTTCTTCTTTTGCTGAAGCAATAAATCCACATGTGTTTATTACTATTATATCTGCTTTTTCTGGATTATTTTCTATTTCATAATTATTATTTTTAAAATGTCCAATTGCTATTTCTGTGTCTATTAAATTTTTGCTACATCCTAGTGATACAAATCCTACTTTCACTTTTACTTCCTTCCTGATTTTAGCTATTATGTGCACAAATATGTTTTCTTGTTAATTCCATTAAATTTAATTTTGTAAATCCTTCTACTTGTGTTTTAGCTCTATCTTGTTTTAGGGTTTCTTTTAATAATTTTTCTATTTTTTCTTTATGTTCAATATCTTTCATATCTATATAATCAATTATTATTATTCCACCAATATCTCTTAATCTTAATTGTTTTGCTATTTCTATAGTTGCTTCATAATTTACTTTATAAACAGTTTCTTCTAATGTATTTTTTCCTGTATACTTTCCCGAATTTACATCTATTGCTACTAATGCTTCTGTTGGGTCTATTGTTATAAATCCTCCACAATTTAGCCATACTTTACGTTGTTTTGCTTTTTCTATTTGATTTTCTAATTCATATTTTTTTATTAAATTTTTATTTTCTTCTAATGCCAATTTTATTTTGTGACTTACCACTTGTTCTAGTTCTGAATAATCTTCTTTGGTATTTACTATAATAGAATCTATTTTTTCACTTGGTAAATCTAGCATTATTTTTTCAACTATACTTGGACTTGTATATAATAATTGTGACTTACTATCTGATTTTTTAAATTTTTGATATATGTCTTTCCATTGCTCTTGAAGCTTTTGTAAATCTTCAATTATAATTTCATTTTCTTTTTTTTCAGCTACAGTTCTTATTATTGCTCCCATATTTTCTTGTAAATTTTCTTTTACAAGTTTTATTAATCTATTTTTTTCTGTTTCGTCTTGTATTTTTTGAGATACTGTTACGATAGTTGTTTGAGGTAATAAAATTACATATTTTCCTGTAAGTTTTATATGTGTTGTTGTTCTTGCACCTTTTTTATCATTACTATCTTTTTGAACTTGTACTAACAATTTTTGTTTTGGTTTTACAAGGTCTTTTATTTTCTTTTCTTCTTTTCTTTCAATTTTTTCATCGATTTGTGGCATTATATCTCTTACATGTATGAAACTATTTTTTTCTGTTCCTATATCAATAAAAGCTGCTTGCATACCTGGAATTATATCTTTTACAATTCCAACATATATATTCCCTTCATTTCTTTCATGTTTGTTTTCTTTGTTTTCTTCATATACTTCTATCAATTTTCCATTTTCAATAACACCTATTGTTTTCTTCTCTTCTTCTTTGTCAATAATTATTTCTATCATTTTGTTTTTTCTCCTTATTCATACTGTACTTAATTATACTTGTTCATTGCAGAGTCAACACCATTTCTTAATATTTCCTCTACTGCTTTTTGGGCTTTTTCTATTCCTTCATCTAGTCTTTTTAAATCTTCTTCTGGGATTGCACCTATTACATAATTTATTTCATCATCTTTATGAATTGGTCTTCCTATTCCAACTCTTATTCTTGGAAATTCTTCTGTTCCAATCATCTGTATAATGCTTTTCATTCCGTTATGTCCACCTGCACTACCTTTTTTTCTTATTTTTATTTTTCCAGGTTCTATATCCATATCATCATATATTACTAATATTTTTTCTTTTTCTATTTTATAAAAATCTACTACTTCTTTAACACTATTTCCACTTAAGTTCATATATGTTTGTGGTTTTAATAATATTACTTTTTCTTTTTCTATCATTCCACTTCCATATAATGCTTGAAATTTGTTTTGTTTTACCTCAATATTATATTGTTGTGAAATTTTATTTATTGTATTAAATCCCATATTATGTCTTGTTTTACTATATTCTTCTTCTGGATTTCCTAATCCTACAATTAAATACATATTTTCCTCTTTTCTTTACGTATTCTATTTTACTATTTTTTTGCATTTTTTTCAAGTATTTCTGAATAACAAATAAAAAAAGGTGACACCTGCCACCTTTTTTATTTGCAATCATACCAGTTTGTAGCTTCTGAAACTTCTGCTATAAGTGGTACTCTTAATTTTATTGCATTTTCCATTTTTTCTTTTAAAATATCTTTTACTTCATCAACTTCTTCCAATGCTGTTTCTATCATCATTTCATCATGTACTTGTAATACTATTTTAGATTTCATATTTCTTGATTTTAATTCTTTCATAACATTAATCATTGCTATTTTCATTATATCTGCTGCTGTTCCTTGAATTGGTGTATTCATTGCTACTCTTTGTCCAAATTGTCTTACCATATAATTATTTGATTTTAATTCTGGTATATATCTTCTTCTTTTAAATTCTGTTTCAACATATCCTTTTTCTTTTGCACTTTCTACAATATTTTCCATAAATTTCTTTATTCCAGAATACATTTCCAAATATTGGTCTATATATTGTTTCGCTTTTTTTCTTGATATATGTAATTGCTCTCCTAATCCAAAATCACTTATACCATAAACAATTCCAAAGTTTACTGCTTTTGCATTACTTCTTTGTTCTTTTGTTACTTCATCTATTGGAATATTAAATACTTTTGATGCGGCTTGCCTATGTATATCTTCTCCATTTATAAATGCTTGTACCATATGTTCATCATTTGAAATATGTGCTAATACTCTTAATTCAATTTGTGAATAATCTGCATCTATATAAATATAATTTTCTGCTGGTTTGAATGCTTTTCTTAATTGTTTTCCTAATTCAAATCTTGTTGGAATATTTTGAAGATTTGGTTCTGTTGAACTTATTCTTCCTGTCGCTGTTATTGTTTGATGAAAAAATGAGTGTATTCTTTTTGTTTTTGGGTTTATATATGGTTTAATTCCTTCTACATATGTTGAATTTAGTTTCATTAATTGTCTATATTCTAATATTTTTTCTATTACAGGATGTTCTTCTACTAATTTTTCTAATACATCTACATCTGTTGAATATCCACTCTTAGTCTTTTTTACTACTGGTAATTTTAATTTTTCAAATAACATTTCTCCAAGCTGTTTTGTTGAATTTATATTAAACTCTTCACCACATAATTCATATATTTCTTTTGTTAATATTTCTAATCTTTCTTTTAATTGATCACCATACTTATTTAATTCATCAATATCTAAATACATACCATTCCATTGCATTTCAGCTAATACTTCTACTGTTGGCATATCTATATTTTCAAATAATTCTAAACAATCTATTTCTTTTAGTTTATTTATTGTAACTTCTGATAATTCAAATATTTCTTTTGCATATATTCCTGCTTTTATTTTTGAAGTATTATCTGCGTTTTCATCACTCATATTCTCAAATAATGATGTTTGTTTATTGCTTTCTTGTATTCCTTGTGCTTCTAATAATTCATCATTATCCATTTCTAAATATTCCCTAACAATTATATCTATTTCATACTTGCTTGTTGGATCTAATATATATGCTGCAATTTTTGCATCATATACTATGTTTTTCATTGTTATTCCAATTTGTTTTAATAAAATATAGTCTTGAGCTAAATTATATCCATATTTTTCTATTTTTTCATCTTCAAAAACTTTTTTTAATTTTTCTTCAAAGTCTTGCGTTTTTTGCATATAATATATATTTTTTTTATTATATATTGCAATTCCTATTATATCTTTTTTTATAATATCTTCTTCATTTGAATTGTCTTGTAAATCTAAATAATAATATAATTTTCCATCTAAATTTGGTATTTCTGTTATATCTTTAACTTCTATTTTTACATTTTCTTTTTCTGTTTGTTCAACTATTCCAGCAGTCCTTAGTCCAAATCTATCAATATATCTTTGAAAACGTAGTTCTTCAAAAATTTCTAATACTTTTGCTTTATCCCATTCTTCTACTTTTAAATTTTCTAATGTATCTTCCAATGGTACATTTGTATCTATTTCTCCAAGTGTTCTTGAAAGTTCTGCCATATCTTTATTTGCAACAATATTTTCTTTTTGTTTTCCTTTTAAATCATCTTCATCTTTTTCTATTTTTTCATATAATTCTTTTACAGAATGATATTTTTGAATTAATGACACTGCTGTTTTTGGTCCTATTCCTGGAACTCCTGGAATATTGTCAGATGTATCTCCTTGCAACGCTTTTACTTCTATTAATTGTACAGGTTCTAATCCATATTCTTCAAGAACTTTTGCTCTATTATAATTTTCTGTTTCTGTTTTTCCTGCTTTTGTTCTTGGAATTCTTATTGTTATATTATCACTTGCTAATTGAAATGTATCTCTATCTCCTGAAAGTATTGTAACTTCTAGTCCTTGCTTTTCTCCATATTTTGCAAGTGTACCTAAAATATCATCACCTTCATATCCTTCTTTTTCAATAATATCTATATTCATTGCTCTTAAAACATCTTTTATTACTGGCATTTGTTCTGCTAGTTCATCTGGCATTCCATGTCTATTTGCTTTATATCCTTCAAATAGTTCTTTTCTTTTTAATTTTCCTTTTAGGTCAAATGCAACAGCTATATACTCTGGTTTTATATCATCTATTATATTAAACAATATTGCTAAAAATCCATATACTGCATTTGTGTATTTTCCATCTTTTGTTGTTAGCATTTTGCTTCCCATTATTCCATAAAATGCTCTATTCATTATGCTATTTCCGTCTATTAATACTAATTTATCCATCGGCATTTCCTCTCTTCTGTTTGATGTTTTTCTTGAACAACTATATCATATTAGATATAATTTATCAATAAAAAAGAAACATGAAATTTAATTTTCATGCTTCTTTTTGTAAAAATTATTCATTTACTGTTGTTTCTTCAACAGGGTAAACACTAACTTGTTTTTTGTCTTTACCTTTTCTTTCAAATTTTACTGTTCCATCAACTAATGCAAATAGTGTATCATCACTACCTTTTCCAACATTAACTCCTGGATGTACTTTTGTTCCTCTTTGTCTTATTAGAATATTTCCTGCTAAAACAAATTGACCATCAGCTCTCTTGACACCAAGTCTCTTAGATTCACTATCTCTACCGTTCTTGATACTACCTTGACCTTTTTTATGTGCCATGATTTTCACTCCTTTCAGCTTTTAATCTAATCTGATTTCTCTTCCAGATTGCCTTATATGAATTTCTTCATTATATTACTATTATTAAAATCACTATTTATAACTAAGCTTCAACTTTTTCTGTTTTTTCAGCTTTTGCTGCTGTTTTCTTTGCAGCTGTTTTTATTCCTGTAATTTCAACTTTAGTGTATGGTTGTCTATGTCCTTGTTTTGTTCTTTCATTTTTCTTAGCTTTCATTTTGAAAACTATGATTTTTTTAGCTTTTCCGTGTGCTACAACTTTTCCTTCAACCTTTACACCTTTAACATAAGGATTTCCAACTTGTACTTTTCCATCATCAGATACTAATATTACTTTATCAAAAGTAACTTTTTTTCCTTCTGCTGTATCTAATTTTTCGAAGAATACTACATCTCCTTCTGCTACTTTGTATTGTTTTCCACAACTTTCAATTACTGCGTACATTTAAAATGCACCTCCCTTATTTGTATACTCGCTAATCCTTAAAAAAGGTAGTTATTTTTTTCATAACATTTGCTTACCTTGACTAAGCGGATTACAGTTAAATATTTTAACATATATATCCAGCTTTGTCAATTGTTTTCAACATTTTTTTATTTTTCTTCTTGATTTTCTATTTTCTCACTATTCATATGACTAATTATTGTAATAATTCCACTTACTAATACAAGTAAATAGAAATTAATTCCTCTATTTAATAATACTGCACTACTCATTATATTTTCTGGATAAATATTTCTAAATATTTCTGTAAATGCTCCTTCTGTTACTCCAACTGCCCCAGGTGATGGTATACCAGATACTGTTGCATATAGTACTGCTTGTAATGATGTTAATCTTAAAATATTATATTGTGAAAATCCTAGTGCTCTGTATGTCCAATATGTTACACTATAATATGTTAAAAATTGTATTAATGTTGTTCCTAAAATTTTTAACATTAATAATCTATTATGCTTTACATATTTGGCTCCTTCTTGATATTTAGTAAGTTCTGCTTCAAATTTTTCTTTTTTACTTTCTATATTTTTTACTCTAAATAATTTTAAAACTTTTATAGCAAAATCAATTAACCATTTTGATAATCTTTTTGAAAACACTCCTATTAATAATAAAATTAATGCAGTTGAATTTAGTGCAATTCCAATTATAAAAAATATTATTAATAATTTATTCATATATTGATGATTAAAAATTAAACTTACTAGTGCAATACCTATAGTGCAAATCTGCATACTAGTTAAATTTAATAATAATGCAAGCGTTGAATTTGACACTGCTATTCCATCTTTGTACATATAATATATTTGCATTGGTTGCCCACCACTTGCCGCTGGTGTTACTGCACTAAAGAAAAATCCTATTAACGCATATTTGATGTCTTGTAAAAATGTTGTTTCTTCATTCAAATTTTTTAATGTTCTTCTTATATTTACTGCCTCTAATACAATATAAATAAACATACATAATATTCCTATAAGTACAAATTCAACTTTTGCTGAAGATATTATTTTCAATATTTCCATTGGATTCTGATCTTTTAATAATATATAAAATGTTAATGCTATTAAAATTATAAATATTAATGCATTTCTAAATACTTTACCCTTTTTCTTCATTTTTTTCTTCTTTCCTTTATAAATATTATCATAAATGTATTTTTTTATCAATATTTATGATTTTTTTTAATAAAATGTTAATTTCTTATAATTTTTCTAAGTATTTTTCCTTCATTTTTCTTGATGAATGTACATATCTATTTAATGTAATATCTACAGTAGCATGTCCTAATATTTCACTCAATGATTTTATATCCATTCCAACTTCTATACAATTTGTTGCAAAAGTGTGTCTTAAAACATGAAAATTATATTCTTTTACTTTACTACTTTTTAACATGTTTTTATAATAATTTTGATAAACTCTTGGCTCTATATAAATTCCATCTGCTCCTGTCAAAAAGAAATCTTTTTCTGAAAACCCCTTTCTTATTTTGTTTAATTCTCCATAAATCTTGGAATTTAATGGTATACATCTTATAGAATTTTCTGTTTTAGGCTTATCTATAATTATTTTAGTTTTCTTATTTTCAGTATCATATACTCTTTGCAATGTTTTCTTTACATATATATTTTTTTCTTTTAAATCAATGTTTTCCCATTTTAAAGCACAAATTTCTCCTATTCTTAACCCTGTATTTAAACTTAATAAGATTCCAAGTGATTTTAAAGTATTCTCTTTTAAACAATACTTTTCTAATCTTATTCTTTCTTTTGATGATAATATTTTTATTTCTTTCTTTTCTAATTTTGGGATATTCATTCTTTTATATTTTAATTTGCAATCATTTTCTTCTTCATAATATTTTAAAATTGCTTTTAATACACAAATTATGTCTCTTATTGTTTTTGATGCTAACTTTTTGGTTAATTCTTGTATATATTGATTATAATCTTTTATTTTTTCTACATTTTGCTCTCCAAATTCTTTATTTAAATATTTTTCTATTATAAATTTATAATTGTAATATGTTGAGTTTTTGATTGAATTTTTCTTATATTCTAACCATTCATTTGCTACTTTTCTAAATTTATTTTCTCCTTTTATACTTCTTTTGATTCTTCTTATTATTTGCATTTCTTTTGTTTCTCCTTTTCATTTATATTATAATATTAAAGGAGTTTATAGAAAGCTATTTGAGTATGTTTTTTTTACTTTTTATATATTTAAAGGGAGTATACAACTATACTCCCATTATATTATATCCATTATCTGCATAAACAACTTGACCTGTAACTGCTTCTGACATAGAACTTAATAAAAATGTAGCTACATTTCCAACTTGTACAGTTGTAACATTTCTGTGTAAAGGAGCCTTTTGTTCTACTACATTTAATATTGAACTAAAATCTTTTATTCCCTTTGCTGATAATGTTTTTATTGGCCCTGCTGATACTGCATTAACTCTTATATTTTCTTTTCCTAAATTTTCTGCTAAATATCTAACACTAGATTCTAATGCTGCTTTAGCAATTCCCATTACATTATATCCTTCTAATACTTTTGTTGAACCATGATATGTTAATGTAATTAAACTTGCATTTTCATTTAGCATATCTAATTCTTTTGCCATTCTTGCAATTAATACAAATGAATATGCACTAACATCACAAGCATGTGCAAATCCTTCTTTACTTGTATATATAAAATCATTATGCAAATCTTCTGTATTTGCATGTGCTATTGCATGTACTATTCCATCTATTTTTCCATTTTCTTCTTTTATTTTTGTAAATGTCTCTCTTACTTTTTCATCTTCTGAAGCACCATTTAATACATATGCTTTACTTCCTTTAAATTCTGATACAAGTTCTTCTATTTTTTCTTTATTTTCTTCTCCCATATATGTAAATAATAATTGTGCTCCATTTTCATAAGCTGATTTTGCAATTCCAAATGCTATACTCCATTTGTTTCTTATTCCCATTATCAATATTTTTTTACCTTCTAATAACATTTCTTTTTTTATAGTTTATAAAATTTGTGTATAATCCTTTTTATTAGACAATTATTTAAACACAAACAAACTATTTTCCTCCTTTTTATAATATTTGAAATTCTCCCATATTTCTAAACTTTTGATATCTTTCTTCTTTTATATCTTCTGGTTTCATTTTAGCATATTTTTTTATTGCTTTCAAAATTTCATTTTTCAAATTTTGGCTAACAACTTCACAAGCTTCACTTTCTTCAATTTCTGGTTCTTTTATTATTTCATCAATTACATTCATTTCTTTTAAATCTTTGGCTGTTAATTTCATTTTTTCTGCCGCTTCTTTTGCTCTTGAAGCATCTTTCCATAATATACTTGCATATCCTTCTGGCGAAAGAATTGAATATATAGCATTTTCAAGCATTAATACCTTGTTTCCAAGTCCTAATGCTAAAGCTCCTCCACTTGATCCTTCTCCAATAATAATACTAATTGTTGGAACTGTTAAACTTGCCATTTCTAACATTGAACTTGCAATTGCTTCACCTTGTCCTCTTTCTTCTGCTCCAATTCCTGGATATGCCCCTTTTGTATCTATAAAAGTAATTACAGGTCTATGAAATTTTTCTGCTTGTTTCATAAATCTTATTCCTTTTCTATAGCTTTCTGGATTTGGCATCCCAAAATTTCTTTCAATATTTTCCTTTGTTGTTCTTCCTTTTTGTTCTGCTATAATTGTAAAATTTTGATTACCAATTCTTGCAAGTCCACAAACTATTGCCTTATCATCTTTAAATTGTCTATCTCCATGTAATTCAATAAATTCATCAAATATTTTTTCTATATAATCTAATGATGTTTTTCTTTTAGGATTTCTTGCAATTTCTACTTTTTCATAAGCATCCATTTTATCTTCCCTTCCTTAAAATCTGATTTATTCTCACACAATTCGAATTATCTGTCATCAATAAAAAATTCTAACTTTTATTATATATATTATTTATTTAATTGTATTAGATTTGATAATGTATTTTTCAAATCTTTTCTTTCAACAATTTTATCTATAAATCCATGTTCTAATAAAAATTCTGCTGTTTGAAATCCTTCTGGTAATTTCTCTCCAATAGTTTGTTCAATAACTCTTTGACCAGCAAATCCTATCATTGCACCTGGTTCTGCTAAAATTATATCTGCTATACTTGCAAAAGATGCTGTTACACCTCCATAAGTTGGATCTGTTAAAACAGATATATATAATAATCCTGCTTCATTTAATTTAGATATAGCTGATGTTGTTTTTGCCATTTGCATTAATGACATTATTCCTTCTTGCATTCTTGCACCACCAGAAACGCAAAATATTATTATTGGAAGTTTTAATTCTATTGCTTTTTCTATTGAATATGTAATCTTTTCACCAACAACTACTCCCATACTTCCCATCAAAAATCCACTATCCATTACACATATTACAACATCTTCACCATTTATTTTTCCTTTTCCTGCACTTACTGCTTCCTGCAATCCTGTTTTTTCTCTTAAAGCTTTTATCTTTTTAGGGTAATCTTCTAAGTTTAATGGATTTGTTGTATCTATATTCAAGTCAAATTTTTGATATGTTCCTTCATCAATTATACTCTCAAGCCTTCTATTTATATGCATTCTAAAATATCCACCACAATTAGGACAAATATTCATGTTTTCTCTGATTGTTTCTTTATAAATTATTTCTTTACATTTATCACATTTTACCCATTTTCCAACAGGTATATCAACTTTGTTTTCTTTTCTTTTGGCAGTAGGTTCTCTTTTTTTTATTTTGTCTACTATCATATTTAACCTCTTTCAATAAAATTATTTCTTCAATATTTCTTTTTCAATAAAAGAAGTATCAAAATTTCCCCTAATAAAATTTGAATTTTTAATTATTTTAAATAAAAAATCTATATTTGTATCAACACCTTCAATCACAGTTTCTTCCAATGCTCTTTTCATTTTGCTAATTGCTTCATTTCTACTATCTCCATGTGTTATTATTTTGGCTATCATTGAATCATATGTTGGTGGAATTGTATATCCTTCATATATTGCTGTATCTATTCTTACACCATTACCTCCTGGCAAGTTTAATCCTGTAATTGTTCCTGGACATGGCATAAAATTCTTACTAGGATTTTCTGCATTTATTCTACATTCCATACTATATCCTCTAAATTCAACATCTTTTTGTTTTAATTTTAATGTTTCACCTGCTGCTATTTTTATTTGTTCTTTTACTATGTCTATACCTGTTCTTTCTTCTGTTATTGGATGTTCTACTTGAATTCTTGTATTCATTTCCATAAAATAAAAGTTTTTATCACTATCCACTAAAAATTCTATTGTTCCACAACTTGTATATCCTGCAACTTTAGCTGCTTTTACTGCCGCTTCTCCCATTTTATTTCTTAATTTATCATCTATTGCTGTTGATGGTGTTTCTTCTAATACTTTTTGATTTCTTCTTTGAATTGAACAATCTCTTTCTCCTAAATGTATTACATTTCCATGTTCGTCTGCTAATATTTGAATTTCTACATGACGAGGATTTTTTATGAATTTTTCCATATATATTTCATCATCATTAAAAGATATTTTTGCTTCTTGTTTTACTATATTATAATTTTTTTCTAATTCTTCACAATTATTTGCAATTCGTATTCCCTTTCCACCACCACCAGCTGCTGCTTTTAGCATAACAGGATATCCTATTTTTTCAGCTGTTTTTATTGCATCTGTAAGCCCTGTAACACTTCCTTTTGAACCTGGTATTACTGGAACTCCTGCAGATTCCATTAATTTTTTTGCATTTGATTTATTTCCTAATAATTCTATTACTTGATATTTAGGTCCTATGAATTTTATATTTGATTCTTCACATATTTTTGCAAATTGACTGTTTTCTGATAAAAACCCAAAACCTGGATGTATTCCATCTGCACCTGTAATATGTGCTGCCTCTATTATGTTTTTGAAATTCAAATAACTTTTATTTGAGCTTGCTGGGCCTATACAAATTGCTTCATCTGCAAGTTTTGTATGCATTGCATCTTTATCTATTTCTGAATATACTGCTACTGTTTTTATATTCATTTCTTTACATGCTCTTATTATTCTGACTGCTATTTCTCCTCTATTTGCAATTAATATCTTGTTCATTTATATTCCCATCCTTTTCTCTATTGTTTCAAGTTCACACATATTAACAATTTTTTATTTGTTATCAACTACTGCAAATGTTAATTCACCTTTTGCTACAATTTTACCATCAACTGTGGCTATTGCTTCTCCAATTCCAATTGGACCTTTTCTTTTTATAATTTTTACTTCTAATTTTAACTTATCTCCTGGAACAACCATTTTTTTGAATTTCATTTTGTCTATTCCACCAAATAAAGCATTTTTTCCCTTATTTTCTTCCATACTTAATATTGCAATTGCTCCTGCTTGTGCTAGACTTTCTGTTATTAATACACCTGGCATTATTGGATTTCCAGGAAAATGTCCTTTAAAATACCATTCTTCTTCATTTACATATTTATATGCTACTGCACTTTCTCCTGGTATATATTCTTCTACCTCATCTATCATTAAAAATGGTTCTCTTTGTGGTATTATTTCCTTTATTTGCTCTTTATTTAACATCTTTATTTTCCTTCCTTTTATTTTATCTTAAATAATGGCTTTCCATATTCAACCATTTCTCCATCTTTAACAAGTATTTCTTCAATTTCACCATCAAATTCACATTCTATTTCATTCATTAATTTCATTGCTTCTATAATACATAAAATATCACCTTTTTTTACTTTTTTTCCAATCTCTACATAAGGATTTGAATTAGGATCTGGTTTTAAATAAAATGTTCCAACCATTGGTGATTTCACAATTTTGCAATTATCTTCTTGTGTTTCAGTTTCTACAATTTCATTTACTTCTTTTTGTTCAATATGTTGTATATTTTTTTCTTGTAATTTTTCAACTACTTTTACTTCTTTTTTCATTCCAATTTTAGTTCCATCTGGAAAATCTATTGAAATCTCTGTTAATTTAGAATTCCCCATGTCATCAATTAATTTTTTTATATCTTCATAATTCATTTTTATATTCCTTTCTGTCAGCAATATTACTCATATTTTTTTAAAATAATACTTGCATTATGTCCTCCAAATCCTAAGGAGTTTGACATTGCAATATTTATCTTTTCATTTCTTACTTCATTTGGAACTATATCTAAATCACATTCTTCATCTTTTTCTTTATAATTAATAGTTGGTGGAACTTTTCCTTGCTCAATTGCTTTTGTACAGAAAATTGCTTCTACTCCACCTGCAGCTCCTAATAAATGACCTGTATTTCCTTTTGTTGAACTTATCATTACTTTTGAACTATATTCTCCTAATGCTTTTTTTATTGCCATTGTTTCGCAAGAATCATTTAAATGTGTTGAAGTTCCATGTGCATTTATATAATTTATATCTTCTGGTTTTATTTTTGCATCTTCTATTGCTCTTGTCATAGCCCTTGCTGCACCTTCTCCATCAGGAGCTGGTGATGTTATATGATAAGCATCTGATGTTGCACCATATCCAATTATTTCAGCATATATTTTTGCACCTCTTTTTTGTGCATGTTCTAGTTCTTCTAAAACCAAAACACCTGCACCTTCTCCCATTACAAATCCACTTCTTTCTTTATCAAATGGAATACTTGCTCTTGTTATATCTGTTGCACTTGATAATGCTTTCATATTTTCAAATCCTGCAATTCCAATTTCACATATTGATGCTTCTGAACCACCTGCTATTATTACATCTTCTGAACCATATTTTATTGTTTTATATGCTTCCCCTATTGCATGTGTTGATGATGCACAAGCTGAAAGTATTGAAATTGATTCCCCTTTTGCACCTAATTCAATTGCAACATTTCCTGCTGGCATATTTGCAATTGACATTGGAATAAACATTGGTGAAATTCTATTATGTCCTTTTGTACAATTTATTGTACATTGTTCTTGAATTGTGCTTAACCCTGCAATTCCTGAACTTACAAATACTCCTACTCTTTCAAAATCTGTATTTTCTTTTGTAATTCCACTATCTTTAAAAGCTTCTCTTGAAGCTATAATTGCAAATTGTGAACTTCTGTCTAATCTTTTTGATTGTTTCAAATCAAAATATTCTTGTGATTCATAATTTTTAACTTCTGCATCTACTTTTGTTTTAAATGTAGAATTATCAAATAAAGAAATATTATCAATTCCACATTTTTTATTTAATATACTATTCCATGATTCATTTACATCTTTTCCTATTGGAGTTATTGCTCCAAGTCCTGTAATTACTACTCTTCTTTCCATATCTTTCTCTCCTATTTTTTCACTTATTCAAATCACATAAGCATACCACCATCAACATTAATAACTTGCCCAGTAATATAAGAACTATCATCAGAAGCTAAAAACTTAACAACATTAGCAACATCTTGAGTAGTTCCCATTCTTTTCAAAGGAATATTTTTGGCAATTTCCTGTTTAACATCATCTTTTAAAACATCAGTCATATTTGTTTCAATAAAACCAGGAGCAACAGCATTTACTAAAATATTTCTTGAAGCAATCTCTTTAGCTAAACTCTTTGTAAATCCGATAATTCCTGCTTTTGATGCAGAATAATTTGTTTGACCTGCATTACCTGAAATTCCAACAACAGATGAAATATTAATTATTCTTCCAGAACGAGCTTTCATCATATATGGCACTACATTTTTTGTAACATTAAATGTTCCAACTAAATTAGTATCTATTACTTGTTCAAAATCTTCTTTCTTCATTCTCATAAGTAACATATCTTTTGTAATTCCTGCATTATTTACTAATACATCTATTTGTCCAAATCTTTCTATTACTTGTTTTACAAAGTTTTCACAATCTTCAAAATTTGCAACATCACCTTTTACTGCTAGAATTTGAACTCCAATTTTTTCAATTTCTTTTTTGGTATTTTCTAGTTCTTCATTTTCTTTTCTATAATTTAATGCAATATTATAACCTTGTTTTGCTAATGTTATTGCTATTTGTTTGCCTATTCCTCTTGTTGCACCTGTTATTAATGCACACTTATCCATTTTCTTCCACCTTTCTTATTGAAAAATAATTAATTTTTTTCCAGAACTTGATATAAAATGTTTTTCAATGTTTCCACATCTGTCACATTAAAAATCCTAATCTCTTTATCTGTTTTAATCTTTTTAGCAAATCCAGACAATGTCTTACCTGGACCTATTTCAATGAAAGTATCAACACCAAGTTTAATCATATTTTCTAAACTCTTTGAAAATCTTACTGGACTTATTATATGTTTTGCTAAAATATCTTTCATATCATCATTTTCTGTATAAACTTCAGCATCTATATTTTTAATAACTTTTGAATTTCCATTATTAAATTTTATTTTATCTAATTCTTTTCTTAATTCATCAGATGCTTTTTGTAATTTTATGGTATGAAAAGGACCTGATGTTTTTAACTCAATAACTCTTCTAGCACCATATTGTTTAGCTATATTTTCTGCTTCTTTTATTCCATCTTTATCACCTGAAATTACAATTTGACCTGGGCAATTAAAATTTACTGGTACTGCAAATCCATTTTGAACTTTTGAACATACTTCTTCAACTTCATTTTCTCCCATTCCAAGTATAGCTGACATTAGCCATTCACCATCAGGAACTAAGTTTTGCATATATTCTCCACGTTTTTGAACTAATTTTACTCCATCTTCAAAATTTAATATTCCACTATATATCAGTGCAGAATATTCACCAAGACTTAAACCTGCTGATATTTCCGCTTTTACTCCATTTTTATTAAGTATTTCTAATATTGCTAAACTCATTGTTAAAATACAAATTTGAGTATTTTTAGTTTGATTTAATTCTTCTTCAGGACCTTCAAATGATATCTTTTTCACATCTACTCCTGTCAAATTTTCTACTCTATCATATATATTTCTAACTTCCTCATATTTCTCATATAAATCTTTTCCCATTCCAACATATTGTGAACCTTGACCTGGGAACAAAAATCCTATTTTCATATTATTCTTCTATCCTTTTCATTAATCTTTTTTCAAATATTTTGCAAAATTCATTTACAATAAATAAATTATCAACATCTATGTTAAATTCTTTTTTAATTGATGTTGCAATATTTCTTATATCATCACTAAAGTTCTTCCCATTAGTATTTATGCCTATTCCTACAACTATATATTTCGTTTTTTGTCCAACAATTTTAGATTCTGTTAATATTCCACCAACTTTTTTTCCATTATAATAAATATCATTTGGAGCTTTTATTTGAAGATTTATTCCATATTTTTCTTCAAAAATTTGTATTAATATTTGTGCAATTTCTATTGTTATTCCTTCAATTTTTTGTGGCTTACACTCTGTTTCAATATAAAATGAAAATGCAATATTATTTTCATTACCTGTATGCCAAACTCTACCATGTGTTCCTTTTCCATTTGTTTGTCTATTTGCCATTATAATTGTTCCATTTTGTATTTTACATTTTTCTATTCTTCTATGTATTTCTGTTTGTGTAGAGTCAATTTCTTCATAATTTTCAAATACATTACCTAAAATTTGTTTTGTCATTATAACTCCTTAATTATTTGTTCTAAATTTTTTTCTCTTTTAATTTTATTTGTTGTAGTTTTTATTAATGGTTTGTCTGAAATAATAATTCCTCTAATTGCTTTATAATGTGGCATTGTTTTATTTATTGATTTTATTTTTTCATTAAAATATTCTTTTATTTCAGTTTCTGTTTTTCCTTCAAAACTTTCTTTGTTATAAACAATTTTTACAAAAATCTTTATATCATTTGGATCTTTTGAAATTGGTTTTCCAAAAATAAATGATTCTTCTACACCATCTTCTTTATTAATTAATGTTTCCATTTCTTCCGGAAAAATATTTTTGCCATTTTTTAATACAATTACACTTTTCTTTCTTCCACAAATAAATATATAACCCTCTTCATCAATTCTTGCTAAATCACCAGTTTGAAACCATCCATTTTTTAATACTTTTTCTGTTGCTTCTTTATTTTCATAATATTCAAGCATTACATTAGGTCCTTTTACTGCTAATTCTCCAATTCCGTCTTTATTTACATCTAATAATTTCACTTCATCACTTGGAACACATTTTCCAATAGATCCTGTTTTATGATATTTTTTATTTCCTATTGCAACAACTGGTGATGTTTCTGTTAATCCATATCCTTGAACCATATTAAATCCAAGCCTTCTAAATTTTTCTTCAATACTTGGATCTAAACTTGCAGCACCACTTATAAATAGTTTTATATTTCCCCCAAGTAAATCATGTATTTCTTTAAATACTTCTTTTTTCTTTTCCATACTTGAATCTTTATATTTTTCTTCATCTTTAAGTATTTGTTCAACTTTTCCTTGTTTTTCCAAGTGCTTTTTTATTATTTTGAATAATCTTTCATATATTGCTGGAACAGATGCCATTACAGAAACCTTATATTCAGCTAAGTTTTCTGGAATATGTCTAATTCCATCACAAAATACTGTTTCAGCTCCAACATATAGTGAAAATAAAAATCCAACTGTACATTCAAATACATGATGTAATGGTAAAAATGATAAAAACACATCTGATGAATTTACATCTAATATTGATGATATATCCATTAAATTTGAACATATATTTTTATGTGAAAGTGCTACTGCTTTTGATATTGATGTTGTTCCAGATGTAAATAACATTATACTCATTTTTTCATTATCAATTTTTGCATTTGTAAAACTTGTATTTCCAGATTTTACTAGCTGTATTCCTTCTGATATAAGTCTCTTTTGTGATATGATTCCATCATTATCTTTTTCTAAATCCATTGAAATGATATATTTTAATTTTGTCTTTTTTAATATTTCGACATATTTTTGTGAACATATTATTGCTTCTGCTTTTGATCTTTCAATTAAACTTTCTAATTCATTTTCTGGTAATGATTTGTCTAATGGTACTACTGTTCCTGTCCCACAAACTATTGATAAATACGCTATTTCCCATTCATATCTATTTTCACCTATTACAGCTATTCTTTTATCTTTTAACCCCATATCTATCAATTTTGTTCCAAGTCCATCAACCATTTTTCTTACTTCATTATGTGTGATTTCTTTATATCCATTTTCTTGTCTTATTTTATATGCTATTTTTTCACCATATTTTTCTCCTGATTTTTTTAGCATATCTTTTAAATCTGTTATTTCTATATATTTATATAATCTTTCCATTCTTTTTCCTTATTTTCTTAATTTTGTTTTGGTTTCGTTTGTAAACCTTATATATTTATACCATTTTTTTGATGTTTTTTGATTATACTGGGAGGTCAGTACAATTTAGTATTTTAAAACAATTTTCTTACCATTGACATTTTTTTATAATTATGCTAATATAATTATAGCAATTGCAAACGAAGTCTTAAAAGATTGCACATAAAAAGACTAAGAACCTCCAATTCTTAGTCTTTTCTTTATGCTATTTGCTCAAATACTTTATTATGTAATAAACTATTATGAGTTTTAGCAAATCTACGAAGTCTTTCAATGACTGCACCTCCTTTCTACCTTTGGGCGAAAGGCATATTTAATATATACTCAACCATAGATTTTGTCAACAAATTTCGTCATACATAATTTGACATTATATATCAAAAAAACACTTCAAACGAAGTGTTTTTTACTATTATTTAACTAAATATATATTACAAGCATTTAATCCTTTAATCCATTTCCATTCATTTAATCCTGTTGCATTTTTTATTTTTTCCATCATTTCATCATTATTTTGCCCACCATTTATAAATACTAAAATTCCATTTGATAAATCTTTACCATTCAAAATTTTATTTATATTTTCATCTGTACATTCTACATCTTTAGCTATATATGAATTATCTAACTTTGAAAATAACAATATATCATCTAAAAATCTATTTTCATTAGAATTAAACATATAAATTGTTGGAACATTCAATTCATTTTGAACCTCTTCTACAATATCTCTTTTATCTAAAAATTCTTCTTCTGGCTCCATCTTAAATATTATAGGTGTTATCAATATAATTGCTAAACATACTGCCAAAACTCTAAATACATTTTTTTCATTAAAAATATTTTCCAAAACATTTTCTAATAAATATATAATTAATATAAATACTAATCCACATACTGGCATTATATATCTTAATTCAATCCAAGGGGCTGATAATGAAACTAATAAAGTATAAAATGCTGTTGGAATTGCTATATATTTTATATACTGATTTTTGTTCTCAAATATTTTCTTTTTATTTGCCTTTTTATAAATTCCTAATCCAACTATCAATGCTAGTAAAATAAATAACAATCCATTAAATGCGTGTCTATTAAATTTCTTTATATACATCTTTATGCTTTTTAAAAACTCTGAAATTTGAGTTAATTTGCTTAAGGCTCCTTGTCCTCTATATCCAAAAAATAAATGTTTTATTGAATATGGGAAAATTATTAAAGATGTTACACCTGCTATACACATTGTTACTATATATGCAATTAATTCTTTATATCTTTTTTCTTTTATATATTTTATTGCAAACATTATAAACATCATTGCTAAATAAAATAAATAATAATAATGTGTTAATGAACCTGCAAGTGCTGAAATTCCTATAAATATTAATAACTTATAATCTATTTCTTTCTTCTCTAATAGCATTAAGTGTAAATATGTTGTAATCAATACATTTAGTGTTGATAATGCATACATTCTTATATATATTACATTTGTTATTGATGCTAATACAAGTGATGATACCATAGCTATAATTGCAGATTTTTCTTTATATTTGTATTTGTCTTTTAATATTTTGTTTAGTATCAAATACATAAATATTGTTACAAATGCATATATTATCATATTTATTATTATTCCTGGCCATTTTGAATAACTATTTTTATGGAATCCCATTGCAAATCTTAATATTAAATAATATAAAGGTGGATGAACATCATTTTTTTGATTTTCATATACTTGTTTATATTGACCAATTTCATCATCATTTACACATAGATAATCTTCATAATATTTTCCATCATGCCATATATTATAAAAGTTTTCATTATCTTGTATTTCAACTTTATCATAACTTGCAAGACCTAATGAATATGCTTCGTCCATATGAATATATGATTTATTTGCTCCTACTATTATAAATATTATCGTCTGTATTATTAATATTATTGATATAATTATTTTTTCATATTTCTTTTTCTCCATCTTTTATTTTCCTCCTTTTGTAAGTCATTCTAATTTTAACATATGAAAATAAAAATCTCAACAAATATTTATTAATATTTTTTCCAAATTTAGACTTGTTAAAATTAACTAACAAATAGCACAAAGTGGCACTTATCCTTTACAGGAAAGTGCCACTCTATTTTTATATACTATGAAAGTTCTTCGAACTTCCTAGTATATAAAAGCTATAATCGCTAGCCCTTTGAGATTTTCTCCTTTTAGTCGAAAACTCAAATCGGGCGAGAACAAAGGGCGACTACGTCGCTTTGTTCTTTTATACTTTTGTTGTATTCTTATTTTCTTTTTCAGCCATCTTTTTTTCTTTTTGCTTAATTTTCAAGTTGTCTTTAGCTACTGTCATAAGAAGTTTAATTCTATTTGTCTGATTTGCTTCACTTGCACCTGGATCATAATCAACAGGTACAATATTTGCATCTGGGAACATATCTCTGATAGTTTTTATTACACCTTTACCAACAACATGATTTGGTAAACACGCAAATGGTTGAACACAAACTATATTTTGAATACCATTTTCCATATATTCAAGCATTTCAGCCGTCAAGAACCAACCTTCACCTGTTTGATTTCCTGTTGATAAAACTGATTTTACATTATCTGCTAAATGCCAAATATCACAAGTTGGTAAATATCCTTTTTTAGATTTTTCTAATGCTTTTTTAGCATCTTTTTCAAATGAATTTATCAATTTTATTGCAACATCAAATAACATTGATTTCAATCCATTATTTTTTAATAATTGATGTGATATTACTCCATTTGCTGCAACATATTTAACAAACCCCATAAAGTCTGGTAAAACAACTTCTGCACCTTCTTTTTCCAATAAATTTGCTACATAATTATTTCCAAATGGATGATATTTAATTAAGATTTCTCCTACTATTCCTACTTTTGGCTTTTCTTTTCCTTGCTTCCATTCAATTTTTTCAAAATCATCAACCATCTGATATATACTTTTTGAAAATTCTTTTGAATTACTATTTATTGCAAGTTTTTTTGCTTTTTCCATCCATTCTGCAAATAATTTATCTGTCTCACCTTTATTTTTTTCATAAGCTCTATTTTTATATAACATTTTTTGTAATAAATCTGCATAAACCATTGATTTTAATAGTTTTTCAACTAATGGTAATGTTAGCTTAAATCCCGGATTTTTCTCCATTCCAACAACATTAAATGAAATTACTGGAACTTGTCCAAAGCCTGCATCTTTTAGAGCTTTACGAATAAATCCTATATAATTTGTTGCTCTACATCCTCCACCTGTTTGTGACATTATTAATGCTGTTTTATTTACATCATATTCTCCAGATTCTAATGCTTCTATCATTTGTCCTGTTGTTATAATTGAAGGATAACAAGCATCATTATTTACATATTTCAAACCTGTTTCAATTGTATTTTGTGTACATTCTCTTAAAAGTTTTGCTTTATATCCTTCACTTTGCAAAACTGGTTCAATAAAATCGAAATGAATTGGTGCCATTTGTGGAATTAAGATTACATATTCTTTTTTCATTTCTTCTGTAAATGGATTTTTCTTTAAGAAATATTCACCTGTTTCTTTTTCTTCTTTTTTATTATTTAATCTTTTATTAATACTTGCAAGTAATGAACGTAAACGAATTCTTACAGCTCCTAAGTTATTTACTTCATCAATTTTTATTAATGTATACATTTTTCCAAAACTTGTTAGAATTTCTTCAACTTCATCTGTTGTAACAGCATCAACTCCACAACCAAACGAATTTATTTGAACAAGCTCTAAATTATCATGTCTGCCTACAAAATCTGCTGCTGCATATAATCTTGAATGGAACATCCATTGGTCAACAACACGAAGTGGTCTTTCTGGTAATGCTTTATCTGCCACACTATCTTCTGTTAATACACACATTCCTAAACTTGTTATTAATGTATCTATTCCATGATTTATTTCTGGATCTACATGATATGGTCTTCCTGCTAATACAATTCCTTTTAAATTATTTTTTTCAATATATTCAATTGTTTCTTTTCCTTTATCATGTATATCTTGTCTACATTTTTGATATTCTTGTTGAGCTTTTTCTATTGCATTTTTTAATTCTTTTTTGTTAAAATTATATTCTTTAAATTCAGGTAATTCCATCATTCTTTTTAATAATGCTTTTGATTCAAATGGTAAAAATGGGTTTATGAATTTAATATCTTCACTTTTTAATTCTTCAATATTATTTTTTAATACTTCTGAATAAGATATTACAATTGGACAATTATATCTATTATTGCTATCCACATACTCTTTTCTTGAATATGGTATACATGGATAAAATATTGTTTTAATTCCATTTTGTATTAGACTTATAACATGTCCATGTGATAATTTTGCTGGATAACATACAGATTCAGATGGCATTGATTCAATACCTTTTTCATATATCTTTCTTGTACTTTTTTCTGATATTATTACTCTAAATCCTAAATTTGTGAATAATGTAAACCAGAATGGATAGTCTTCATACATATTTAAAACTCTTGGAATTCCTATTGTTCCTCTTGGTGCATCTTTTTCTTCTAATGGTGTATATCCAAATATTCTATCATATTTATATTTTACTAAGTTTGGTAAATCTTTGTGTGAATTTACTATTCCTTCACCTTTTTCACATCTGTTTCCAGATATATGTCTTTTTCCATTACTAAATCTATTTATTGTTAATTGACAATGATTTTCACATCCATTACATCTTGTATGTGTTACTTTTATGTCTAATTTATCAATTTCTTCAATTGTTGCAAGTGTTGAATGATATTCCATGTCCATATTTGCTTCATATTGTTCACATGCAAGTAATGCCATACCATAAGCTCCCATAAGTCCTGCTATATCTGGTCTTGTTACATTTCTTCCAACAATTAATTCAAATGCTCTTAATACTGCTTCATTATAGAAAGTTCCACCTTGTACAACAATATGACTTCCTAATTTTTTTACATCTCTTATTTTCATTACTTTTTGTATTGCATTTTTTATTACTGAATATGATAAACCTGCTGATATGTCTCCAACTGAATATCCTTCTTTTTGTGCTTGTTTTATTTTTGAATTCATAAATACTGTACATCTAGAACCTAAATCTACTGGATTTTGTGCTTCTAATGCTTCTTTTACAAATTCTTCTATATTTAAGTTCAAACTTTTAGCAAATGTTTCAATAAATGAACCACATCCTGATGAACAAGCTTCATTTAACATTATATTGTCTATTGTGTTATTTTTTAGTTTAATATATTTCATGTCTTGTCCACCAATATCAACAATACTTGTTACTTTAGGTTCGAATTTTTTTGCAGCTGTATAATGTGCTATTGTTTCAATTTCATTCAAGTCTACATTTAATGCTGTTTGTATTAATTTTTCTCCATATCCAGTTACACCACTATAACGAATAATTGCTTCTTTTGGCATAACAGAATATAATTTTTTTAACATTTCTATTATACTATCAAGTGGTTTTCCACCATTTCCTTGATATGCTGAATATAGTAATGTTCCATCTCTATCTATAACCACTAATTTTGATGTTGTTGAACCTGCATCTATTCCAACAAAACAGTCTCCTTTATGTTCTGAAAGTGGTTTTTTAGCTACTTTGTCTTTTTCATGTCTAGCTTTAAATTCATCATATTCTACATTTGTTGAAAATAATGGTTTTAATGGTACTGTTGTTGTGTCATGAGAATGTTTTAATACTTGTATTTTACTTTTTAATTTTTCCACACTTATTGGAGACTCATCTTTTGCTTCTAAACATGCTCCTTTGGCAACTAATAAATGTGCTTCTTCTGGCACTATTGTTTGCTCTGGTGTTAAATGTAATGTTTCAACAAATCTTTTTCTTAATTCTGGTAAATATGTTAATGGCCCGCCTAAAAATGCTACATTTCCTCTAATTGGTCTTCCACAAGCTAATCCTGATATTGTTTGATTTACAACTGCTTGTAAAATAGATACTGCAATATCTTCTTTTGCAGCACCTTCATTTAATAATGGTTGCACATCTGTTTTTGCAAATACACCACATCTTGATGCAATTGGATATATTGTTTGATATCCTTTTGCAAGTTCATTTAACCCTGCTGTATTTGTATTTAATAATGATGCCATTTGGTCTAAAAATGCTCCCGTTCCACCTGCACATGTTCCATTCATACGTTGTTCTACAGATCTTCCAAAATAAATGATTTTTGCATCTTCTCCTCCAAGTTCAATTACTACATTTGTTTGCGGAATATATCTTTCTACAGATCTTTTACATGCAACAACTTCTTGAATAAATGGTACATCTAAAAATTTAGCTGTACTCATTGCCCCTGAACCTGTTAATGCTATTGTAAATTCTTTATCTTTATATTTTTCTACTAATTCTTCTAATACTTTACATACTGTATTTTTTGTATCTGAATAATGTCTTTCATATGATGTATAGATTTCTTTTAAATCTTCGTCCATTACAACTATTTTTACTGTTGTTGAACCTACATCCATTCCTATATGTACTATTTTATTCATATTTTTTTCCTCTACATTTTTCTTCAATTCTTTTGATAATATATCATATTAGTGTATTTTTTTCAAGTTAAAGTTTTTAACTGACTTTCCATTTTAATGTAGTTTATTATATCTTATATTTATGAATTATGTGTGAATTATATATTTTCTTTAACAAATTTATATATTAAAAAACGGCGCTCCAACAGTAGGAGAGCCGCCGTGTGCTATTTGTGTTTATGTTCGAGTTTTAGCTTTTATTCACCGAATTCCATCTGGAAATCAGTGCTAAGCTTACCGTCTTTTCCTACCTCATAGGGTACAGAAAAGAACTTGTCATTGAGCGTTACATATCCAATATAACGCCCATTCATGCCATACCGAGTCAACCCCATAACCTCATCAGCAATAAAATAAAGCTGTTTCGTTTTGAGATTCATCAGCATAAGATTATTGTCGAGAGTCACAAAGTACAGTGCGTTATCCTTCAGGTCGCAAAACTTCAGATAACTATAATCAGTGTCGACATAGTGTCTAAAGTGAATGCGCTCTGCCTCTTCAGCACAGCACCCATCGTGAATTTTGCCACACTTAGGGCAAACCTCAAGAAGGGCATCAGGATCTTCTGTTTCTTCCATAGAAGAAATCTCTTCCGGAGTCAGAATCTCAAATTCTTCTTCCTCCTTCATAAATTTTCCCGCGTTTGAAACCTTGACCACGACATTTTCCTGAAAAGTACTTTCAGAAATCTGTTTACCGTTGTCTGCCGCAAATGCGGAAACCGAAAGTGTTACCAGTGCAATAAGCACAATTGCCATACTCATAATTTTTTTCATTTTGTCTACCCTCCGTATGATTTATAGCACACTAAAAGAGATTCTTTCGAACCTATTTCTATTATAGCATATTTTCCCTTATATGTCAAAAAGAGCCCCCACTATTAAAATAATAGTGGGGGCTTTCAAGGAGGGTAGGCAGTGGGCCAAAGATTACACCCTATATGAATCAAAGAATTTCTATCATATATATATATTCAAAGGAGGAATTTTCATGATGTCTTTTAATAGAAATCCTTTATCTCTTACTAACAAATTGCACTTGGCAATACGTTTTACACTTTTATAGTATAATACATATTTACATAATTGTCAATACTTTTTTATATTTTTTTACATTTTTTTCAATTTATATGCTAAAAATATTATTTTTCCAAATATTTCTTTAAAAATTTTCCTGTATAACTTCTATCGTTTTTACAAATTTGTTCTGGAGTACCTACTGCAATTATTTCTCCACCTGCATCTCCACCTTCTGGACCTAAATCTATAATATAATCTGCTGTTTTTATTAGGTCTAAATTATGTTCTATTACAATTATAGTATTTCCTGTATCTACAAGCCTTTGCAAAATGTCCACTAGTCTATGTACATCTGCTATATGCAATCCTGTTGTTGGTTCATCTAATATATATAATGTTTTTCCTGTAGCCTTTTTAGAAAGTTCTGTTGCTAATTTAACACGTTGTGCTTCTCCTCCTGATAGTGTTGTTGATGGTTGACCTAATTTTATATAACCTAATCCAACATCATATAATGTTTGTATTTTATTTTTTATTCTTGGAATATTTGCAAAATATTCTAATGATTCCTCTACTGTCATATCAAGAACATCTGCTATACTCTTTCCTTTATATTTAACTTCAAGAGTTTCTCTATTATATCTTTTTCCTTTACATACTTCACAAGGTACAAACACATCTGGTAAAAAATGCATTTCAATTCTGTGAACACCATCACCTGAACAGCTTTCACATCTTCCACCAGGTACATTGAAACTAAATCTACCTTTTTCATATCCTCTCATTTTTGCTTCATTTGTACTTGCAAAAATATCTCTTATTAAATCAAATGCACCTGTATATGTTGCAGGATTTGAACGTGGTGTACGTCCAATTGGTGATTGATCTATATTTATGATTTTATCTATATTTTCTAATCCTTTTATTGTTTTACATTTTCCTGGCTTTTCTGTTGCTCCATTTAATTGTTGAGCAATATTTTTATATAATACTTCATTTATTAAAGTACTTTTTCCTGAGCCAGATACACCTGTAATACAAATAAATTTACCAAGTGGAAATTTTACACTTATATTTTTTAGATTGTTTTCTGTTGCATTTACTATTTCAATATTTTTCTTGTTTCCAGGTCTTCTCTTTTTTGGTACTTCAATCTTCTTTCTTCCACTTAAATAAGCTCCTGTTATTGATGTTGGAACATTTTTTATTTCTTCTGCTGTTCCTTGTGCCATAACTTGACCACCATGAACACCTGCACCTGGTCCAATATCAATTATTTGGTCTGCAGCATACATTGTATCTTCATCATGTTCTACAACTAATAAAGAATTTCCTAAATCACGCAATTTTTTTAGTGTTGCTATTAATTTATCATTATCTCTCTGATGTAATCCTATACTTGGTTCATCAAGTATATATAATACTCCTGTAAGACCTGATCCAATTTGTGTTGCAAGTCTTATACGTTGTGCTTCTCCTCCTGACAATGTTCCTGCACTTCTTGATAATGTAAGATATTCAAGTCCTACATCTATTAAGAATTGTAATCTTGCATCTATTTCTTTTAATATCATTTCTGCAATCATTTTTTGTGAATCTGTTAATTCAAGTTTTCTTAAAAATTCTTGTAAACTTTTAACAGATAAATCTGTCATTTCATTTATATTTATTCCACCAACTTTTATTGATAAAATTTCTTTTTTTAATCTCGCTCCATTACATTCATCACATGGAAGTTCACTCATGTACATTTCATAAAAATCTCTCATTCCTTGTGATTTTGTTTCATTATGTCGTCTTTCTAATGTTGGAATTACTCCTTCAAATGGTGCTTTAAATTTTCTTGTTCCTAATGATGATGTATATTCAAAATCTATTTCGTCATTTCCTGTTCCATATAATATCTTATTTATAAAGTCTTTTGGCAAATCTTTTATTTTTTTGTTTTTGATATCTATTCCATAATGTTTTCCGACACTCTCAAAGTACATTTTTGCCATTGTATCGCCTTTTTTCATTGTACTAGCTCCAAATGCTTTTACACCATCATACAATGTTTTAGTTTTGTCTGGAATTATTAAATCTTCGTCCATTTTCATTAAATATCCAATTCCAGAACATTTTGGACATGCTCCATAAGGGTTATTAAATGAAAACATTCTTGGAGTTAATTCTGGAAAACTGAATCCACAATCTGGACAAGCATAATTACAACTATATAAAACTTGCTTTTCTCCTACTATATCAATAAGTACTAAATTATCTGCTTGTTTTAATGCTGTTTCTATTGATTCTGTAAGTCTTCCTACTATATCTTCTTTTATTACTAACCTATCTACAACAACTTCTATTTCATGTTTTTTATTCTTGTCTAATTTTATTTCATCAGATAAGTCATATACTTCTCCATCAACTCTAACTCTTGCAAATCCATCTTTTTGCAGATCTTCAAATAATTTTGTATATTCTCCTTTTCTTCCTCTTACTACAGGTGCTAATATTTGAATTCTTGTTCCTTCTTTTATTTTCATAACATTGTCTACAATTTGGTCTATTGACTGTTTTTCAATCTTTTTACCACAATTTGGACAATATGGTGTTCCAACTCTTGCATATAGTAAACGAATATAATCATATATTTCTGTTACTGTTCCAACTGTTGAACGTGGATTTTTTGATGTTGTTTTTTGATCTATTGATATTGCTGGTGATAATCCTTCTATTGATTCTACATCTGGCTTTTCCATTAATCCTAAGAATTGTCTTGCATATGATGACAAACTTTCAACATATCTTCTTTGTCCTTCTGCATATAATGTATCAAATGCTAATGATGATTTTCCTGAACCAGATAGTCCTGTTATTACTACTAACTTGTCTCTTGGAATTTCTAGATTTATATTTTTTAAATTGTGCTCTTTTGCACCTTTTATTATTATTTTATCATTCATATTTCTATCCTTTCCGACAATATTCTACTACATTTTATGTATAATTGCAATAACAAAAAAATGATGCAAGAAGAAGTTGTTGGAAAAGAATTAAATTTTGGCGAGCACTGAGGCTGTTAAAGCTTTGCTTGTTACAGCCTCAGTATGTGTAACTGAAATTTCATTTAAAAGGCAAAGACACATACGAGTTGTATGTAACAGAGTTTTAAATGAAATTTAACACAGCCAAAATTGTAATTATTTTACAACTTCAACATCAAGCATCAATTTTTCACCATTAATACTTACTTCTGTATAAGTATTTCTTTGTGTATTAAATACAATATTTTCTGTTAAAGTTTCTTTCTTTATTTCAGATTCAAATTTCTTTACAAGTTCTTCTAGCATTTTATTTTCAGATACATATAAGTTTATCTTATCTAATACTTCAAATCCTTTATCTTTTCTCATGTTTTGAACTTTTGATAAAATTTCTCTTACATATCCTTCTTCTTTTAGTTCAGGAGTTATAGTTGTATCTAATACTACACCAATTTCTCCCTCACCAGCAAATGCAAATCCTTCTTTTCCTTGCATTGTAACAAGTAAATTTTCTGATGTTAATTCTATTTGTGTTCCATCAATTTCTATATATTCTACTCCACCATTTTTTACTTTATTTGCTAAATCCATTTGATTTAATTTTGAAATTTCTTCTCTTATTTTTGGTATTAATTTTCCATATTCTTTTCCTAATACTGGTAAATTTGGTTTTATTTCAAAATGAACATATTCATTCATGTTTGCACCTAAATCTACTTCTTTTACATTCAATTCTTCTTTTACTATATTTCCGTAGTATTCAGGTAAAGTATCTACAGATATTAACATTTTTGAAAGTGGTTGTCTATTCTTAATATTTGCTGAGTTTCTTGCACTTCTTCCTAATTTTACTAATGAATAAGCTAAATCCATTTCATTTTCAAGTTTTTTATCTATTGCTTTTTCATCTACTTCTGGCCATAAACATAAATGAACACTTTCAGGTGCTTTTTCATCTAATCCTACAACTAAGTTTTGATAAATTTCATCTGTCATAAATGGTACAAATGGTGCTGATATTTTTATTAAGCTTACTAATACTTTATATAATGTTGTATATGCTCCTATCTTATCATCTGTTAATTCTTCTCCCCAGAATCTTTCTCTATTTGTACGAACATACCAGTTTGAAAGTTCGTCTGTAAAGTTTTCTATTTGTAGAGCTGCACTTGTTATATCATATTTATCTAATTTTTCTGCAACTTCTTTTATTAAAGTATTTAATTTTGATAATATCCATTTATCCATTATATTTTCTGATTTGAAATCAGCATATTTATTTGGATTGAATTGGTCTATTTCTGCATATAAAACATAGAATGAATATACATTCCATAATGTACTTAAAAATCCTCTTTGTGTTTCTTGTACATTGTTTAATCCTAATCTTGTTGGTAACCATGGTGCTGAACATGTATAGAAATGCCATCTTGTTGCATCTGCTCCAACTTGGTCTAATAATACCATTGGATCTACACCATTTCCTTTAGATTTTGACATTTTTTGTCCTTTTTCGTCTAAAACATGTCCTAATACTATACAGTTTTCATAAGGTGTTTTATCAAATAAACATGTTGATACTGCAAGTAATGTATAGAACCATCCTCTTGTTTGGTCAATTGCTTCTGAAATAAATTGTGCAGGGAAGTGTTTTTCAAATTCTTCTTTGTTTTCAAATGGATAATGTAATTGTGCAAATGGCATTGATCCAGAATCAAACCAACAATCTATTACTTCTTTAAATCTTGTCATTGTTTTTCCACATTCAGGACATTTTAAATGTACATTATCTATATATGGTTTATGTAATTCTATTTCATCTGGACAATCTATTGCTTTTTCTTTTAATTCAGCAATTGAACCTATACATTCTTCATGACCACATTCACATTTCCATACCGGTAATGGTGTTCCCCAATATCTGTCTCTTGAAATTCCCCAATCTATTACATTTTCAAGGAATTTTCCAAATCTTCCTGTTCTAATTGTATCTGGATACCAATTTATTTTGTTGTTATTTGCAACTAATTCGTCTCTTAATTTTGTCATTGCAACAAACCAACTTTCTTTTGGATAATATAAAAGTGGTGTGTCACATCTCCAACAATGTGGATATGAGTGTAAATGTTTTTCTTTTGCAAATAGTTTTCCATGTTCTGCAAGCCATTTACAAATATCTTCATTACAATCTCTTACAAATCTTCCTGCCCATGGTTCAACTTCTGGTACAAATTTTCCTGATTTATCTACTAGATTTACAAATGCAATTCCATTTTGTTTTGCAACTAAACTATCATCTTCACCATAAGCTGGTGCTATATGTACAATTCCTGTACCATCTTCTATTGTTACATAATCTCCATGTATTACTTCAAATGCTTTTCCATCTACTTTTGCAAATGGCATTAATTGTTCATATTTTGTTCCTAATAATTCTGTTCCTTTGAATTCTTTAACTATTTCATAAGGTGTTTCTTTTAATACATTTGTAAGTAAATCTTTTGCTAATATATAATTTTCATATTTTGGTTCATCATCTGTTCCAATATTTGCTTTTACTTCAACATATGTATATGCTTTGTTTACACATAGTGCTAAGTTTGATGGTAATGTCCATGGTGTTGTTGTCCATGCTAATATATATTTATCTTCTCCAACTACTTTGAATTTTGCAATACATGTTAAGTCTTTTACATCTTTATATCCTTGTGCAACTTCATGTGATGAAAGTGCTGTTCCACATCTTGGACAATATGGCATTACTTTATGTCCTTCATATAATAAGCCTTTTTTCCACATTTCTTTTAATGCCCACCATACTGATTCTATATAATCATTATGATATGTTACATATGGATGTTCCATATCTACCCAAAATCCGACTTTATTTGTCATTTGTTCCCACATGTGTACATATGTGAATACACTTTCTTTACATTGTTTTACGAATTTTTCTACACCATATTCTTCTATTTGTTCTTTTCCTGATATACCAAGTTTTTTCTCTATTTCAAGTTCTACTGGTAATCCATGTGTATCCCATCCTGCTTTTCTGTCTACATGATATCCTTTCATTACTTTGTATCTTGGTATAATATCTTTCATTACTCTTGTTTCGATGTGTCCAACATGTGGCTTTCCATTAGCTGTTGGAGGTCCATCATAAAATGTGAAATATCTTTGACCTTTGTTCATTTCAAAGTTCTTTTTTATTATGTTCTTTTGTTTCCACATTTCTGCTACTTCATTTTCCATTCCTACAAATCCATTTTTTAGTTCTACTTTTTTGTACATAATTTTTTTTACTTCCTTTCCTAAGTGTATATTTGGTTTTGAAATTATAATTATTATTTTTCAACCTACTTTATTTGTTTTTTACACTTTTAATATTTTGTAATTCAAATCTATATTTTTGTTTTATATCTGGATATTTTTTATGATCTACTTCTGATAAGAACATATCTTTTGGGCGTACCCATAATCCTCCATCTTCATATAATCTTCTATAAATGACCATTTCTTCTTGTGTTTCAGAATCTTTTGCAATTCCTTCAACTAAATAGTAATCTCCCTTAAAATGTTTATAGATTCCATTAATTTTTAGTTCTTGCATAATTTCCTCCTTTTTTTCTAACAAGTGTTTTTCGCGTAATTAATTTGAAAGAACAAAGTGACGTAGTCGCCCTTTGTTCTCGCCCGATTTGAGTTTTCGACTAAAAGGAGAAAATCTCAAAGTGCTAGCGATTGTAGCTTTTATATATTAGGAAGTTCAGTGAACTTTCCTAATATATAAAAAAGTCCTAATATACATTTCTGTATATTAGGACGAATTCTCCGCGGTACCACCTATTTTAATATAATATAATTTATATTCTCTTATTTTTCTTTAACGCAGATATACGGCAAAGCTTACTTTAAATTGTTCAGCTTTACAACTTAACTTAGGTGATAACAAATAATTTTTACTTTCAAACTTTCACCAATTGTTTGATTCTCTGCAAAGATATTTTATTATCTGTCTTGTCCTTGTTATTGTTTTTTTGTTAATTTGAAAGTATTATATCACTTTTTTTTAACTTTGCAATAGTTTTTTATAATTTTATTCTCTTTCTTTCTCTTTAGCATCTAATGATACTGTTGGTTCTACAACACTAGAATTTAATTCTAAGCTATCTATTTGAAATGACTTTTTTCTATTTTTAATACTTGCTTCATTTTCTTCAAGTCTTTCTTCTAATTTGGTTATATAATTTTCTGATTTTTTAAAGGTTTCTATCTCTTTGCTTGAAAAATATCCATTTTGTCCTAATGCAACTAAATAATCATTCCATTCTTTGTTTTTTTCTATTTCATCAAATCCAAATAGTTGTCTTAATGTAGTTTTTATATTCTTTAATACACTATTCATAATTTTTATTCTAATTTCTTAGAATCTCCTCTCTTTATAAAATTACTATACCTTATTATACCACCGTTTCCAAAGAAAATCAAGCATTTTAATTGTATTTTAGTCCAAGATTAAGAAATTTATAAAAAAATTGTCACATTTTATTATATAAATTAGGAGTAGAGCACCTACTAGGTGCCCTACTCCTGTCTAAGTTCTTTTTACTTAATGTCTCTTTACACTATACACTGCCCTTCTTCTTTTACTATGAAGATTTCTTAAACCACACTTTTTCTCGTGTAAGTTTTCTTTTTTAGGAGTCTTAACTTTGTACAGTTTTGCTCCCATCATTTTAAGAATTCCCCAATGTCCAATTGTAATTGTATGTTCGCTAAGGACTTCCACCCTCTTTCCAATTTTTTCTGCGACAATCTTGTCTTTTAGCATGTACTGAGATTCAATTTGACCATGATTAATCATAATCGTATTGACAATTCCCAGATTTCTCAAAAGAGTAATTAATTCATCACTCTTAGCATGAGAAGAAAATTCTGTAGTTGTATATGTTTCAACCCAGATTTCATAAACATCTTTTCCAATTTTGATTGTTCCATCATCAGAATGTTGAATTTTATAACCAAGACTAGATGGTGAAACATATCCAGGAAAATAAAAGACAAAGTCATCTCTTGCAATTAACTGTGGTACATAAATTCTCGCTGTACCATGGTCTGCCATTCCAGATGTAGTCAAAATAATTTTCTGCTCATGTCCCCTTGCAACCTCAGGCCGATTATATTTGTCAACAAATGTAACATTTTTCGGCATAAAGTCAATGTCTGTATACTCCTGCATAGACTTCGTGAAGAATTGTGCAAGAGCACCATCAACATAAATCGGAATATAACGAGGAATACTTCCACAATCTTGCATCTTTTTAATTTCATACAAGAATGTTTGTGCTCTTTCCTGTGCAAATGTCATTTGAAGAATACTTTTTCCTCTTGCAATAATTTGAGGAATATCTTCTTCATAATGATATTCAACTTCAGAACTTTCCATATAGCCATAAGTAGACTCTATGACTACATCTTTAGGAAGTGCTTTTACCCACTCAGGCACATCTTTAATTTCACGCCATAGAGATTTCGCTTTATAATCACCTGTAAACAAGAGATTCAACGTTTCCTCTCCATAATAACTGATTTGTACCAAAATCATTGCAGCACCAGGCAGATGTCCATTATCTAAGAAAGTTGCTTTGATTCTTTCATCAAGGTAGATGGTTTCCTCATATTCACAACCTTCTGTTCTTGCCATCACTTCATCAATGTCTGATTCACTATACATGATTTTCAGCTTTTTGTTCCGAGCGTTACTCATCATGATCTTGTAATCGTCCATAAGAGAATAACGCATTACCTGCTTAGTAAAGTTCGTACAATATATCTTTCCTTTAAAACCCTCCTTTACCAATACAGGTAAACGTCCATTATGGTCTGCATGATTATGAGTAATCAATGCAAAACTAATCTTCGAACTGCAGAATGGTAACTGTTGATTGTTCAATTGTGTATATTCCGCTTCTTGGAACATACCGCAATCAACTATAAAATGTGTAACTTTGCCATCAGGATAATGCACTTTTACAAAAAGACAAGAGCCTGTGACTTCAGGATGAAGTGCAGTTATAGTGTAGTAAAACCCGCCCTTTGCAAAAGAACTCATAAAATGTTTCACTCCTTCAATTAATTAATTAGGAATTTGTTAAGGGGTTTTGCTGCTAATATTATACATTATCTTTAAGCATAAATCAACCATTTTTCGACATTTTCACAAATTATGTTTACTATAATATTCCACTTGTTGGAATATATGTTTTATTTGGTGGTAATACAAATATATTTTCAGGCATATCAACTTTTTTTATTTCTGTCACTTTTATTATAGGAATTTCAGAATTATGATATTTTCCCTTTGTAATCTCCCCAACAATTTCAATCCATTCATCATTTTCAAAGTGTTTTATTTCTTTGTTTTCACATAAAAATCCAACAACTACTGATTGATTGTTTTCAGTATTTATTAACATGTCTCTTCCTAATACAAATTGATTTTCATTAAAGTCTAATATTCTATAAACATATCCTGAAAACTTTATTTTTAAACCAATATATGAATCTAAATCATCATGTACTGCTTGTAATATATTTGTATATTCATCTGCATTAATTTCTTTTATTTCATTCTGTTCTATTCTATCTTTTACAAAGAATTTTCCACTTGAAAAAAATATTTTATATATACTAAATAAAAATACCATAAGCATAAACAATGACAATAATATAATAATAATCTTTAGTGCTTTTCCTCCATTTATTTTTATATTATATATATGCATAAAAGCCCTCCACTTAAATTTATTTATTTAAGTTTATGAGCTTATTATAAAAAAAGAACATTTTTAGAAAAATCTATTATAAAATCCTTCATCAATTTCTTTTGCAAATATACTTTTTAATATTATTAGAACAATTGGTCCTACTAACATTCCCATTACACCTATTAATTTAAATCCTGTATACATTGCTATTAAAGTAAATATTGGATGTATTCCAATTTTTCCACTTACTATTTTGGGCTCTAGAAATTGTCTTACAACTGACATTATAATCCACAAAACAATTATTGATATACCTAGTTTTAAATCTCCATTTAATGCTGATATTATTGCCCATGGTACCATTACTGTTCCAGACCCTAATATTGGTAGTGCATCGACAAATCCAATTGCTAATGCTATTAATAACGGATATTTTATATCCATTCCTATTACTTTTAATAAATATAATCCTATTACAGATATAATAAATGATATTAATATTAATGTAGCTTCTGCTTTTAAATATCCACCTAAACTGAAAGTTATTTCTCTTATATGTTTTCCTAGTTTACGTACCCACTTTTGTGGCATATGATGTTCCAGCAAATCTAACATATATATTTTATCTGTACACATAAAATATAATGACATTATTGTTATTACTACATATATTGCCATTGCTGGAATTGATGTTATTATTTCTATTAAATTTGTCAAAAATTGTGTCATCCAATTTGATAATTTTACTAATATTTCTTGTGATGTATTTTGAAACATGTTTATAATATCTTTTGATACATTTAATTTTTCTATACTTAGCTTACTTATACTTTCTTGAACTTGTGTATATGCTTTGTTTATATATAAATTAAGCATTTGCAATAAATTTGTTGATTCTGATATTAATGAAACTATTGCCCATGTAACTGCTCCAATTATTATTGCAAATACTATTATAAATATTATTATAGAACTTATTTTTCTGTTTAATTTTGTTTTATTCATAAAAAACCTTATAGCTGGCTCTATAATAAGTGAAATTACAAATGCTATTAAAAATGGCATATAAAATATTGCTAACTTTATTCCAAAATACACTCCCAATATTATTAAAACTATATTTATTATTTTTCTTATTACTGTACAAATATAGCTTAAATCTTCTGACATTTTACCTCTTTTCTATGTATAGCAGTTCTATTGAGAACTGCTTTGCATTATTAACGATTATTTTTATGTCCACAATCACAAATTTCTTCAAATGTGTTACTAAAGTTTTCTTGTCCTGTTTTTTGACTATATTTTGCAAGATCTCCTAATGTTAATATTCCAACAACTTTATTGTTATCTACAACAGGTATTCTTCTTATCTGATTTTCAGCCATTTTTTTCTCTGCATTTTTTACATCATCATCTTGATTACATGTGCAAACATTGCATGTCATTATTTCACTTGCAGTTGTGTTTTGTGCTTGTTTGTCACATGCTAAACTTCTTAATATAATATCTCTATCTGTTATCACTCCTACTAGATAATTTGAACTATCACATACAGGAACACAACCTATTCTGTTTTTTTCCATCAATTTTGCTACTTCTGTTAGTTTTGTTTCTGGTTTTACACAACATACATCTCCACACATACATTCTTTAACTTTCATTTTTTCACATTCCTTTCACTTTATTTTTGGCATGTTGTACATGCTTTTATATATTGTAGTCAAAAAAATTTTAATTTATTCTTATTTTTAATTTTTTATAATATAAAAAGAGACTGACTTTCATCAGCCTCTCATTTGGAATTAGTTTGGAATATCTACAGGAGCCACTTTGTTTCTATCAGGTGTGGCACCATCCTGAAAATGCCACCATTCAGACTTCAAGCTCTTCATACCAACCTGTTTCATTACTCTTGCAAGATATCTTGCATTTTCACAAGCAGGTGCATCAACATTAACCCAATTATACTCAGCAGAGCGATAATCAAGGTTATGCATTGCAGTGGGCATATCCATAATATTACCAGTTTTCAAATCACGCAATGTGATATCAACTGCAATACCATAGTTATGAGAACTTGCTTTCTGTGCCAAGAACCAGCTTTCACCCAAAGTACCAAACCACTTCTTTTTAAAAGAAGAAGATTTAGTATTCAAATATGCTCTATAAGTACTCTGAAATTCTCTTGTCACAGCATACGGACGATATGCATCATTTACAACAATACATTTTCCATCTTTCAGGAAAATTTCTTGTGCTTTTGCCAATTTCTTGGCAGCTGCAACTGTAAGCCATGCTTCAGTTCCATTTTCAGAACCAGGTCTGTTATAGAACTTTTCGCCCCAAAGTCCATGAATTCCTTCGCCAGCCATTTGGAAAATAGCCTTGTCAGCCATTACCAAATTCACTTCAATGCTAGGAATATAATCCTTTACATTGATAAAAACCTCATTCGAGTCAATCCAATAGTTTTCTCCGTTTACCTCAATTGCAAACTGACCATTATCTTCACTCAGGATTGTGAAAATATTGTCCTCTGCTACCATAATGGTATTAATACCATTGCTTGCAGATGTTGCATGAGTTGTCCGAATTTTGCATCCAACAAATTCCGTTCCTTCTGCATTTGCAGAAAGCGCCATAATCATGACCATAATCATAGTCACAATTGCCATTGTCAATTTCTTCATTGCCGTCCTCCTTGGCATAGAATCAAGTAAGAGCAACCACTCTTGTTTTTTCTTAATTCTATATTACATCAATATATCTATATTATAACACTTTTTTTGTAATAAAACAAGAAAAGCTAGCAACCATGCTAGTTTTCTTGACAAATTAATATTCATATATATCATAATCTTGTTCATACATACTTCTATTAAATGGTGGTCTACCAGGTCCTGGTCCCATTGGAGGACGAGGTGGTCTTCCCGGTCTTGGTGGAGGTGGTGGCGGAACTGGTGGTCTTGGTGGTGCAGGTGGTCTTGGTCTAAATCCAGAATTATTTATTAATTCTCTTATTAATAATATTTTTATTAAATCTTGTAGTCCTTGGTTTCTTATTTGTCTATCTTCTTTTGAACTACTTTCTTGCCTAATTAAATTTGTTTTATTTTCTATAGACTTTGAGCTTGTTTTCACATCAATACTTCTATTTTTGATTTCACTTGTTCTATTTTCATTTAAACTATCATCTTCTATTGCATTATATATTTCATTTGTAAGTTCATCTACTAAATCACTGCTTAATGCTCTATTATTCTTTGAACATGCTTTTTTTACCATTGGATATACTAAATTATATATATCTGGATAACAACTTTCTAGCCTTGATGTCTCTATATTTGTTTCAAATTGTTGTGGTATATTGAAATTAGAATAATTCATGTAATCATTATATTCTGCATCATATGTATCTCTATATCTTATCGGCTCATATCCTAAAACATTTCTCATATATTCTTCATATACTGAACTCATATTATATCACATTCCTTTCTTAAGTTATGATATATAATATGATTTGTTTATTTATATGTTACAAAAAGAGGATACTATTTTGATAATAATATCCTCTTTTAAAAATTAATCTTTTAACAATTCATCCATAGAAACATTAAAAAATTGTGAAAATGCATAAAAATTACCTAAACTTATTCCTCTCTGTCCACTTTCAAATTTACTATAAGATGCTCTATCCATACCTATTTCTTTTGCCAATTCCCTTTTTGAAACTCCTGCTTCTTCTCTAATTCGCTTCATATTCTTTCTCATTGTTTCATACAGAGCTTCTAAGTCTTTCATTTTGTTTTCCTCCAATTTTATTATTATGAATTGTATTATAAGAATTAAATATTTATTTAATTCTCATAAGTCATTTACATAAAATATAATATCATATATTTAAGGTTTTGTCAAAAAATTATTTTTCCTTTGTTGGAACCTTTATTACAACTTCAGTACCTTTTCCAACTTCACTTTTTATATCAATACTGCCACCATTTCTATCTAATAAATCTTTGGCTATTGAAAGACCTAATCCTGTTCCACCCATTTCTCTACTACGAGCCTTATCAACACGATAAAATCTTTCAAAAATCCTGCTTAGATCTTCTTCTGGAATTCCAATTCCATTATCAAAAATTTTTATATATGCATCATTGTAAACAAATCCAACATATATTTTGATTTCCCCACCTTCTTTAGTATATTTAATACTATTTGTCATTATATTTAAGACAACTCTTTCAATATCATCTTTATCTGCATAAACAAGTGGTACATCTGCTGTTACAAAACAATTTACATTATGATTTTTTCTTTTTATTTCTATTGCAAGCTTGTCCTGACATTTCTTAACAAGTTCACCTAAATCAAATTGTTCTTTTTTTACAACATTTCTATTATTATCATTTTTTGATAATGTTAATAAATCTGTAACTAATTTTGCCATTCTTCTAGCTTCTGATGCTATAACATTTAAAAATTTACTTTGTGTTTCTTTATCATATTCTTCTTCTAATAATGTGTCTGCATATCCCATAATTGATGTTATTGGTGTTTTTAATTCATGTGATACATCTGCAATAAATTCTTTTCTCATATTATCTAGTTTTACATGTTCTGTTATATCTTGCAATACTGCTATAACTCCAACAGTTTTATCATTATCTTTTTTAAATGGTGCAAAATATACATTTAAAAATCTATCATCAATATTTATTCTTTCTTCAGTATTTGTCCAGTTTTCAAGATATATTATTTTTTCTAGATTTATATGCAATCTTCCAAAAATATCTTCAAATGTTGTATCTTGTGGAGATATATTCATCATTTGCTTTGCTGCTGGATTTATTAAAATAACAACACCATTTCTGTCAAAAGCAATAATCCCATCTGTCATGTGTAAAAATACACTATTATTTATATCTAAATCATCATTTGTAACTCCTGAACCTTTTATTAGTCTTGTCTTTGGAAATAACATTTTTCTTTTTAAATACTTTTTCATTAAAATTTCACTTATAATTAGTATTATTATGTCTATAATAATCATTAATATTATAAATTTATAGTTTTCCAATTTTATTTTCCACCTTTTACTATTTTTTTAATCTCTGCATATATTTTTTCTTGTACATTTTTTACTGATTTAGTAGATGCTTTTTCTCCCATTTCTTTCATTTTTACTTTGTTTGATGCTATTTCTATTATTTCTTTATTTAATATATCTTTTTCTAATTCATTATTTAATATAATTTGTGCTGCACCTATTTTTTGTAATACTTCTGCATTTCTTAGTTGATGATCTTGGCTTACATTTGGAAGTGGTATTAATATTGATGGCTTTCCTAAATTTGATATTTCTGTTATTGTCATTGCACCACTTCTTGCTACTATTATATCTGATATATTCATTATTTCTTCCATATTATAAATATATGGAAGTATTTTTGCATTTTGTACTTTTTCTATGTCTATTGAAGATTTTTTTAATTCTTCTTTTACAATATCAAATTGTTTTGGCCCTGTTGCCCAAACTATTTGATATTTTTGATTTAATTTTTCTTTTAAAATTCCAACAACTGCTTCATTTATTTTTTGTGCTCCTTGACTTCCTCCAAATATTAAAACAATTGGTAATTTTCCAGATAATCCTAATTCATTTAGTATTTTGCTTTTTTGCTCACTTGAAAATTCTCTTTTTTGAATTTTTACTGGTGTTCCTGTAAAAACAATTTTTTTAGCACTATGTATTCTTTCTCTTGCTTCTTCAAATGATATTAATACTACATCTGCTTTTTTTGCAAGAAATTTTACTGCTTTTCCAGGAAAAGCATTACTTTCATGTAATGCTACTGGTATATTTTCTTTTTTGGCAGCCCATACTACTGGTCCACAAATATATCCTCCTGCTCCTATTACTACATCTGGTTTAAATTCTTTTATAATTTTTCTTGCTTTTGATGTTGCTTTTAATGTCTCACACATTTTTTTCATATTATCAATTGAAATTTTTTTGCTTAATCCATATGCTTCAATTGTTTTTAATTTATATCCTGCTCTTGGAACTAAATCGTTTTCTAGTCCTCTTGTTGTTCCAATAAAAATTATTTCTGAATCTTTTTCTTCTTCTTTTATTTTATTTGCTATAGCTAAACCAGGATTTATATGTCCACCTGTTCCAGCTGCTGCAATAATAACTTTCATTTTAAATTTTTTTCCTTTCTTATAGCTCAAAAATCTGGTTGAAAAAATTAGATTTTACCATAATTATTTTTTTATCTATTTACTCTATTGTTTTGAACTAGCCCTAGAAATGCTCAGTAAAACTCCCATTTCACAAAGCAATAAGAATAAAGCTGTTCCACCATAACTAAAGAATGGTAATTGCATTCCTGTTACTGGCATTGACGATGTAACTACTGCTATATTTATTATTACTTGCACTCCCACTAATGTTGTGATTCCTATTGCTACCAAACTTCCAAACATATCTGGTGCTTTCATTGCAATTAATACACCTCTCCAAATAAATATTGCAAATAATAAAAATACAACTAAACACCCTACAAATCCAAGTTCTTCTGCTAATACTGCAAAAATAAAGTCATTATGTGGTTCTGATAAATATAAGTATTTTTGCTTGCTTTCTCCTAATCCTGCTCCAAATAGACCTCCTGAACCTATTGCATATAAACTTTGAATTATTTGCCAACCACTATCTGTTGCATCTTTCCATGGATCTGTAAATGTTATAAATCTTGTTACTATGTATTGAAATTTATTTCTAAACCATTCGCTTGCTAAATATAAAACTGTGGCAATTCCACCACCAGCACATATTCCAACAAGTCCTGTTGCTGCAAATTGCCAAAATTTACACCCTGCCATTATCATCATAATACAACATGTAATTATTATTACCATAGATGTACTAACATGTGGTTCTAATAATAATAACAATATTACTGGCGCTAAAAGTACAACATGAAATACAAGTCCTTTAAAATATTTTCCTAATGTCTCTCTATTTCTTACTAAAATTCCAGCATAAAATATTATCATTAAAAATTTTACTATTTCAGATGGTTGGAATGAAAGACTTTTAGTTATTTCTATCCATCTTTTTGCCCCATGACTTTCACTACCAAATGCTAATACTGCAACTAACAAGAGAATTGACACTCCATATGCAAGCCAATAAAATCTTTGATATATTCTATAATCTATTTTTGAAATAAACCACATGGCTATAACTCCAGCAACTGCAAATATTAATTGTTTTTCAAAAAACTTATAACTATTTCCATACTTTTGTAATGATGATGGTGCACTTGCTGAAAGTACCATTATTAAACCTATAGAAAGCAATAGCAAAATTGTTATCAATAATGTAAAATCTATTTGATTATTTAAAAAACTTGAAAAGCCTTTTACTTCTTTTTTGTTTTTTTCTTTTCTTGCCATTATAGCATTTTTCCTTTCTTATGTTTAATATATTTTATATAATCTTTAGTCCTATTACACAAGATATTAATGTTATTACACTAAATAACATTACAACTTGATTTTCTCTCCAACCTGATAGTTCAAAATGGTGATGAAGTGGTGCCATTTTGAATACTCTTTTTCCAGTTTTCTTAAATACTGCAACTTGAATTATTACTGATAATGTTTCAAGTACTGGTATAATAGCAATAATTAATAATAATAGAGGCATTTTTAAGTATAATGCTATTCCAGATACAACTCCCCCTAGAAATAGTGAACCTGTGTCTCCCATAAATGCTTTTGCTGGATATATATTAAACATTAAAAATCCTAATGTTGCTCCTATTACAATTGCTCCAAATACTATTATTTCTTTTGTTCCAAACATTGTTGCTATAATTGTTAGACATGTAATTATTATTGTGCTAACACTTGATGATAACCCATCTATTCCGTCTGTTAAGTTTATTGCATTTGTTGTTGCAAGTATTACTAAAATTGCAAATGGTATATATAACCATATTGGAATTGTTACATATTTATTAGCAAATGGTATATATGTTTCTGTCCCTATCTTTAATCCCCATACTAAATATGATACAAATGCAATTGATATTATTAATAATCCTAACATTTTTAATTTTGGTTTTAAACCTTCTGTATTTTTTAATACTAATTTTTTATAATCATCTATAAATCCTATTATTCCAAATCCTGTTGTTAAACAAAGTATTGGAATTAAATTTTGTGCAAGTGATGCATCTTTTCCTTTATAATATACATATGCACAACATGTTGCAATTATTATTCCTAACATGATAATAATTCCACCCATTGTTGGTGTTCCTTGTTTTTTTAAATGTGATTGTGGTCCATCTGTTCTTTCTATTTGACCTACTTTTAGTTTTCTTAATATTGGTACTATTATTAATCCAAGCAGTACTGTTACTGCAAATGTTCCTAATAGCATTTTTGTTTGAAAATCCACTTTTATCAACCTTTCTTCTGTTTTATTTATCCTATAATTTCTTTTACTATTATTCTTTCGTCAAATGGATATTTTGTTCCATTTATTTCTTGATATGGTTCATGACCTTTTCCTGCAAGTACTATTATATCTAGTTTGTTTGCCATTTCTATTGCTTCTTTTATTGCTTCTTTTCTGTCTACTACTACTTTGTATTTTCCGTTTGTTTTTTTCATTCCTTCTTCAATTTCTTTTACTATTTCTTCAGGTTCTTCTGTACGAGGATTATCTGTTGTTATAAATGTAAAATCTGCTATTTTTCCTGATATTTCTCCCATTAATGGTCTTTTTCCTTTATCTCTGTCTCCTCCACATCCAAATACTGATATTACTCTTCCTCTTGTATAACTTTTTACTGCTGATAATATGTTTTGTAAACTTTCTGGTGAATGTGCATAATCTATCATTATTGGTATTTCTTTTTTATTTGGTACCATTTCAGATCTTCCTGGTACTTTTATTTCTGCTAATGCCTCTATTACTTTGTCTGATGCTATTCCTAATTTTTTTGCTACACATATTGCTGCAAGTGCATTATATACACTGAATCTTCCCGGAATATCTACTTTTACTCTTTCATTTCTGTCAGATACTTTTACTCTAAAATCTACATAGGAATTTGTTATTGTTATGTCTTTTGCTAATACTTCACAATAATTGTCTATTCCATATGTCATTATTTTATTTTCTGGTAATAATCTTGGTATTTTTGATACTTGTAAATCATCAACATTTATTATTCCATTGTCACACATTTTAAATAATTTTAATTTTGATTCAAAATAGTCTTTCATATCTGGATGTTCTTTTTCACTGATATGATCTTCTGAGAAGTTTGTAAATACTACTATGTCAAAATTGCATCCATCTACTCTATGTAATTTTAAGCTTTGTGATGATACTTCCATTACTACATATTCAACACCTGCTTCTACCATTTGTGCAAATGTTTTTTGCAATTCTATACTTTCTGGTGTTGTTCTTGCACTTTCTGATATCATTTTTCCGTTTATATATGTTGCTATTGTTCCTATTAATCCAACTTTATGTCCTGCTTTTTCTAATATTTCTTTAATCATATATGTTGTTGTTGTTTTTCCTTTTGTTCCAGTTACTCCTATTAATTTGAATTTTCTTGATGGATTTCCGTAAAAATTACAACTACATATTGCTAATGCTTCTCTTGTGTCTTTTGCCATAATTATTGTTACATCTGCTGGTAATTTTATTTTTTTCAAGTCACAGCCTTCTTGAACCATTACTACTTTTGCTCCAGCTTCTATTGCATTGTTTATATAGTCATGACCGTCTACACTATAGCCTTTTATTGCTATAAACATATATCCTTCTTTTATGTTTTTGGAGTTACTTTCTAGTCCTGTTATGTCTAAGTCAAGGTTTCCTTTTGCTTTTAGTCCTTCTAATCCTACTAATATTTTTTTTAATTCCATATTTGTCTCCTTTTGCCTACTCTTTTTTATAGGCTCTAATATAAGGGAATTTGTCAATTGCCATTTTTCCCATTATCGCATACATTATATAACTATTTTTTCGTTTTGTATAGTGAATTCGAAAAAATCACTTAATAAATTTTATTAAGTGATTTTTTGTTTTATTCATTTGATTAAAGTGTTTTTATAAATTGCTTTTGCATTATTTTTGATAGTTTTCTCTATATAGTTTACTTTTATAAGTGATTATTCCATTTTTGGCAAGTCTTCCAACAATAAAACTCATTGGTATTTTTTCTTGAATTGATATTTCTTTTAATGTTTTTTCGTTTATTTCTCCATCAACAATCTTTTTCCAAATTTTTTCTGGAATCATTACTTCTAATGCAAATTTATCTGCTTTTTCTTCTTTTAAATCGTTTCCATCTATAATTACTTTATTTTTTCCTTCATTATAATCTGATTTACAATGTCCTAGTTCATGAAATAATTCGAAGAAAAATGAGTCTTTTCCAGCATAGTTATCTGTTACATAAATTGCTGGTTGTTTTCCTTTAACTCTAAAACAGCCTCTTATTTTTGTCCCTGTTAAGGCTTTTTCACATGCAAAATAAATTCCATATTTATTTAATAGTTCTCTTACTTTGTCTATGTCTATTGAGTTATTGTAGGCTAATTCTTGCAAATCTTTTATTAATAACATTAAATTATAACTATTATATTCATTTACATTTTGTTGTTTTATTGTTTCATCACAATGTGCTATCCACAATGCTATTTTGTTAAAGTCATTACCTGTTTTTTTGAATAGTATTTGTTTTTCTAATTTTGGAATTATGTAAAAGTCTTTTACTTTTAAGAAGTCTAATAAATCTATACATACTTGTAAGATGTCTGTTTCATCTTTGAATTTTATCCAATTTCTCTTTTTTATTTCATCAATATGATATTTTATTGTTATTTCTTTTTTTAAGTTGTCTATGTTACCATATTGTTTTAAAATGTTTTCTTTTAATATTCTTGAGTTTTCTACATTTATAATAAATTCTGATTTGATTCCTGTTAATCTTTCTATATTTCCTGCCATTTCTAATGTTATTCTTGTTTTTCCATTTATTATTTCATTCATATGCTTTTGTGTTATTCCTATTCTTGTTGCAAATTCTGTTTGTGATATGTTGTTGTATTCTAAATAGTCTTTTAGGTATTTTCCAAAATAAATCATATCAATCATCTCCTATCCTTCTCCATAGTGTTGGTCATCTATTTCTCTTAATTCTACTTCTACTATTTTTTCCAACTTATATGGATATTCGCCTATAGGCTTTATATACATTCTTAATTTCATATTTATATTTGCTGTATATATTTCTTTTAAGTTTCCTTGTTTCTTTTCAATATTATATACTCTTGATAAAGGGTTTATTATTACTTCTTGCCTATTTTTACTTTGTATCATTAATTCTTCTATTGCTTCTATTGTTTCTTGTTCTTTTTTCTTATGTTTGTTTTTTATTTTCTTTTGTAGGTCTTTTATGTATGTTTTTGTTTTTATTATTTGCAATAATAACCCACTCCTTTGTTTTTAATATATTATAACATACAAAGTTATAACATATCAAGATATTTAGAACAAAGCGATAAAATCTCAAAGGGCTAGCGATTGTAGCTTTTTATATACTAGGAAAGTATAACTTTCCTAGTATATAAAAAATCACTTAACAAATTTATTATTAAGTGATTTTTTGTTTTAGTCTTTCTGTGTTATTTCTTGTTGTTCATGAATTAATTTATTTAAACCCGTCTGCGCTTCATCACATTCTTGTACTGTTGCTGTATATGATACTTGTCCTATTGATTGCCCTGTGATTTTCTTTTTGACATCATATTCTTCTATTATTCTTTCATATCTTTCTACTAGTGCTATTTCTCCTTCTCTCATTCCGTATTCTTGT